>ERZ842401.1125-NODE-1125-length-39140-cov-5.292619_pt1 | contig 39140 bp, 21 predicted proteins | sample MGYA00521270_ERZ842401 | MGnify/ENA primary metagenome ERZ842401 (study PRJEB31892, sample SAMEA3878208) | bioreactor metagenome | biome: Moose rumen | place: Sweden | collected 2011-10 | study: EMG produced TPA metagenomics assembly of the PRJEB12797 data set...
AAAATCTACTCGACATAAAATCAAAATCCATCTCAATTAATTTATAGAACCCACCATAATGCTTTGTTCATAGCTTTTATCCTGTATTTGTATATTTTTCAAAAAAATCGTGGAAAATTTTGTCGTTTAAATAATAATGTGTAGCTTTGTGAGATGAAAAAGAACAAACTTTAAATTATCCACTAATATTTGCAACTATGAAACAGTTTTTTATTATCAAAGACAACAAGAATGTGGGTCCCATGCCCGCCGACCAGTTGGTGCAATATGGTTTAGCCCCCAACTCTTTAGTTTGGGCCGAAGGCATGACCGAATGGCTCCCGGCAAGCCAAGTTCCCGAGCTAGCGCAATACCTAGCACCGGCACAGCCCCAGCCACCCTACCAGCAACCTGCCGCACCTGCGCAACCCCAGCCACCCTACCAGCAACCGGTTCAACAGCAGCAGCCCTACCAGCAGCCCATGCAACCCGACCAGAATCCACTCGCCAACATGACCCCACAAGGCATTTTCAAGATAATATTGTATCTCATCCTGGCATATACCGCAATAGCTGGCCTGATTAACTTCATTCACTCATTCGACTTCTTTAACATCCGCAAGGGAGCGGGTCCAGGACTCACGATGCTGTTTAGCACATTACTTGTCATGGGAATTTGTGGCATGATAATTCTGCGAATGGTGAAGAACGAGCGATTTGGATTTCTCGCTTTAGGGTTCTTTGCCATAACTTTTGTGTTTGCGTTGGTCGATATGATAGTTTTCGGGTCTGGGTCAGCGTTTATCATGATGCTCATAGCGGGCATTCTGGGAATGGTGTGCACAGTGTTTGCTGTAGTGCCATTAGAGAAGATTGGCGACCCCAACAGCTATAAATCACTCCTTGCCGAAGCAAAACAAATCGATTATATCGTGCTAGGTGTATATGCAGTGCTCATGCTAGCGTTCATCATCTTAACATCCACTTTATTAAGGAGCTTCAAATTAAAATAATGCGATAGATATAGGCGCATTAAGCATAGATTTAATTCATAATCCTGCGTAGCGAAAATATCAAGGAAAAACGACTCAAGTTTCGAGAAACTTGAGTCGTTTAATCTATCTCATCACAACGCAAGAATTGTGTGCCAGTAACGATACAGGTGAGATGCTCAATTACCCAGCAGGATGTTGTAGATTATCGTGATATCTACAGTGGTGATTTCTCCGTCGCCGTTCACGTCGCTGGTGGCGATATAAGTCTCGTCGCCTTCCAGCAGGTAGTTGTAAAGGCATGTGATGTCGATAGTGGTAACCTCACCGTCGCAGTTCACGTCGCCATACACATGGTCATCGCCTGAGAGAGTCAGGACCTCTATCATATTGGACCAGCCGCTGAACTCATCGCCGTAGAGAGCCTTCACATCGTAGGCGTAGGTGGTCTCGGGCTGTAAGCCGGTAACGAGGTAGTGGGTGTCGGTAATGCCGGCAAACTCAATGGTCTCGCCCTCGCTGCTCTGCTCCAAGATATTGCCTTCATAGATGTCCACACCAGTGATTACCACACGTTTCTTCTTGACAGTAGTGGCAAACTTAATCTTCTGCCCTGCCTCGGCGGCGCAGTCAAGCACCACTATGTAGCTGCCCTCGTCGCTCGAGGGGATAGTCAGCGACTCGCTATTGTCGCCACAGCTCACAGTGAGCGGGCAATCGGTATCGGTGTCGTAGGCACGCGCGGTAAACTTCACGCTTACCTTGCCCTCACTGCCCGAGAGGTCGAGAGCAGGAGTTTGCAAAACTCCGTTATAGCTGGTAGCGCCAAGTCGCAAGCCACCTACCGCTTGATAGATGTAAGCCCCTGCCCAACCGCTGTTGTCGGTGTAATTATTGACAGAGCTGGCGATATTAGTGGTGCTCTCCTTAGTGCATTTTGCGAAGGTCTCAACAAAGAACGGAGTTGCCGTTGCCAATGGCTTGACGCGCAGCGTGTAGCTGTTAGCAAAGGGGCAGAGGTCCCAGTTGGCGGTAAACGAAGTGCCCGCAACGCTTGTCGCCTCGGTGGCGTGAGGTGCCACGATATTGACAGTGGCAGTGCCGGTGAGGGCAACAGTCACGCTCTCGGCACCTGTGCTGCTGAGGGTGATGGTGCCACTGTGAGTGCCTGCGGTAGTTGGCGCGTAGGTCACTGTAGCGGTCACATAATATCCCTCGGCAAGGTCGCTGGCGGCGATGGTGCTTGGAGAGACGGTAAACATATCGTTGTCGCTGGTGAGTGTCACGTCGTCATTGAGGAACTGACCATATATTCTAAAGCCCTTGGTTGCTGTGCCTCCAGCGTAGGCGGTAATGTCGAGCGATTCGTTGCTCACGCTGATAGTGGGTATCTTAGGCTCGGCAACGCCATTGACGCTTATAGAAGTATGTATAGACAGCTGCTGCGCGACAGTGCTGTTGAGGTTGATGGTCGCCGATGTGGAGCCAGCGGCAGTAGGCATATACTTGACGGTGAGTGTGGCACCAGCCATTATCTCGGCGTTGGTGAAGCTTGTGGGCTCTACACTATAGATACTGGGACCCACCACGCTCACACTCACGCCATCGGTGAGGTTGCGGCCCTCAAGGTTCACTGTGGTGGTGATAGTGTCGCCCACATATCCACTCATGTTGAGTTCGGTTTTATTGGCTATAATCCTTGGCGTAAGGCTCTGTTGCAGAACGTAAGTGATACCGTCAAGAGCATTGATGATGCCATGCCCGCGCTGCTTGACAGGGCTCATGGGGTTGGAGATGTAGTCTGTGTAGTCTGTAGCACTGTTGGCGATAGCGTCTTTCACGCCATTGACATCAAGAGTGGGGTCGGCTTGCAGGTAGAGAGCCACCACACCGGCGGCGATAGGCGTTGACATCGAGGTGCCGCTCATCTGTCCCCAATAGTGGTAGCGGCCGTTATAGCTTGTCCTGTAGGAATAACCCGATGAACTGCTTGAGTCATAACCGTTAATCGAAGAGATGACAACATGGCCTGGGGCAGTGATAAATGGGTGGTCAACCCCCTTGACATCGGTACCGTAGCTTGAGAAATAAGCCACATCGTTTGCGCTGTATGGGTAGTTGTAGCTGGTGCGAGAAGCCATAGCGCCCACACTGATGGTCTTGCTACCGCAGATGTCGTCGCTCATCGTGCCGTCTGCTTGTCCCTTAGTGAGAGTGTAACCACTTATATTTCCCGAGGAAACGATTCTCGAGGCATGACCACCGTCACTCCACGCGTCAATAGTGTTGCCAGCGGCACTGGTCACCATGTAAGCGAGACGGTAGTTGCTGTTTTTAGCCCCTGTCATCGAGGGATGGATGTAGATATTCTTACGGTTGTTGGAAGAGCTGAAAGATATCTCCACCGAACTAGAGCTGTTGAAACAAGAGCTGAAGTTGTTTAATGTTGTGCTGCTGGTAATCTCATCGCTGGTATAGGCAATGGTACCATTGTTCTTGTTCACCACAAGCACTTTGAGCTTGAGCTGGTCGCTGGTCCTACCCCAAATGTCCATAATCGCTGTGCCGTAGTAGGAAGAACCTCCCACGTTGGCGCCACCAGTAGATGTCTCGTGCATGATGATAAAGGCGTCGGTCTCGCTTGAGAGCGTTCTGGTGGCATAGCCTGTGGCATCGGCCTCATTGCCCGAGGAGAGCAAAATCACTGCGCCATATTGGGTGGCGACTTGGTCATAGGCACGGCAGATGTAACTCGAGCCATCGTGAGGACCGGTGTTGCTTCCCAAACTGATGCTTATAACACAAGGTTTGCCTTGTGTCTTGGCATAGTTGGCGATGTATTTAGCGCTATTAACGATAGCCGTTTGAGACAAGTTATCGCCCAAGCCGCACAGCACCAGGTCGCAGTCGGGAGCCATACCGGCATAGCCATTAACTTCGGAGCCTCCGGCGCAGCCGCTGGTGTGGGTGCCATGGCTCTCACCGCTGTAGTCGGTGGTGAGAGCGGCAATTTGCGATGCCGTGGTGTAGTGATAACCTGTGAGCGTGGAACTGCCAATGGTGGGCTGTGTGCCGCCGTTGGCTTCGGTGGCGTTGGGCATATACACCGCTTTGATACGGGTGTTACCCGAAGCATCCAAGAAGGCGCGATGGTTGAAATCCATACCAGTGTCGATGATTCCTATCACCACACCTGTGCCACGATAGTTCTGAGGCAACCCGTTGCTAGTGCCGTTCCATGCCTGGAGAGCTTTGGTAACGTTCTTGGCTTGGTCGGTGTATTGCTGCGCTATCTGCGAGACAGCAATCTGCTGCACACAGTCGAGATTTGCCACCTGCTCCACTTTGTTGATGGGTACAAGAGCAGTGACGATGTCGTCGAACTCGCCAGTGACAGTCACTCCCAAAGCCTTGAGTTGGGCAGTGGATGTGCCGTTAAGCAATATGAAGCAGTCCATAGTTTCCACACCATTGACCGCCTTTGTTTTGCTAAATAGTTTCTTGTCGGCTTGCTGTGTCAGACCACGAGCATAATCGTTCAAAAACTGTTGTGTTGGAGCACTTATCTTGTCGTTGGCAATCAGCGCCATCGACAGCATCAGCGCAATTAATAATAATATTCTTCTCATTGTTTTAATTATTTATGTTTATCGTTCTCCTAGTAAAATAACATAAACTGCTGTGACATCGGCGGCGGTGATGTCGCCGTCGCCGTTCTGGTCGCCATTGACGAGATTGGTACTGGCGTTGCCCAGCAAGTAGTCGTAGAGGGCTGTCACATCGGCGGCAGTGATGTTGCCGTCGCCGTTCACGTCGCCAGGAAGAACCTGACTCAGAGGAGCATTCTTGTAGATGACCTCAAGACCCGGAATGAGCATTGTATATTGCTGACCAGTGGTGGATTTGCCCATATTTACCTGAATATATGTGAGCTGGATGGGATAATTGCCTATTTCCTCGGCATCTATCCACTGGTCAACAGGCAGGTCGATGGTGGTCTCAACATTAGACGGCAACGACTCGGGTGTGACAGCGGGGAAACTGATCTTGCCGCCATTGGGGCGAACGGCGAAGGTGATGCCGGTGACCGGTGCCTCGCCGGGATTGATGCGCACCCGGAGGGTGTCGGGGAGGCTCCACAAAGTGATGTCCTTGTTCATGCGCAGGTAGTTGACACGCGCGCTGGAGCCAGTGTAGGTCACTTTCATGCCACCCGCAAACGGCTCGGCACTATAGTTCTTTCCTCCACTCATGGCAAAGCTCCAGGTGCTCAAGTCCATCTCGGGGTCGAGAGGATAGACACGCTGAACAGGCTTCTGAACAGTCACTTTCATGCTCAGCGACTTGTCGCCAAGCACGCCAGTAACCATCGCCTCGCCGTCGCGCACGCCTTGCAGCACGCCGGTGTTCTCGTCAATAGCAACGATGCTCTCATCGCTACTGCTCCAAGTGAGAGCCTCGGGGTCGAGAGGCATAATGGTCTCCCCTACCTGGCTCTGAAGCTCTACACGATAGGTGCGGTAGGTGTCGGTGAGGATGGAGTCGTTTTTTAACTCAATAGCGTCACTGCTGCCAATGATGGTGAGTGGCGCACTCACGCTGATGTCGCCCAGCGAGCCGGTGAGCATCGCCGTGCCGCTACCAGTGGCAAAGAGGGTGTTGCCGTCACGAATTGTTCCCAACGACTCTGGACACGACAGCATCACACCTTGCACATCGGTGTCGATGAGCATGCCATACTGGTTATAGCCGTAGAATTTGGGAGTATAAACACCAAATTTAGGCACAACAAGACTGAAATCGACAAATCGCAGTGAGGCAATCACGTCATCGTCGGGGGCGCTGCACACTGCAAAGATTGCGTTACCGTCGGCGCGCTCGGTACCGTCGCTAGGCTTGTTGCGAATGCCTAAGGCACTAGTGTAGAGCGTTGATGAGCCGCCGCCATCCACGTTCATGGCATCGGTGGCACCGGCATAGCGAATAATCTCGGCAAGCACACTGGTGCGCACTCCGTCGCTGATGAGAGAACGACCGTCAACCACAAGGAAATAGACTTTGCTGCCACCGTCGCTGAAGCCCACCGCCGAGCGCGGATGCAGCTGACTGGCATCGCTGCGCTCGCCCTCGGTGTCAAGCACCACACCATCGCCTAGAATCTTGGGGTTTCCCGAAATAACTTGCTGTGGAATCACGCTGAGGTCACCGAATGTCCATGTGGGTGAAATGGTAATGGTATCACCTATTTGCAGCGTGTTCACAACTGTTGCCGCCGAGCCACGACCGCGTATCACATACTTCCCGGCAGGAATCGTCATGTCGCCGGCGGTGCTGGTGTCGCTCTCAACTACCATCCTGTAAGGGCGTGCGCTTTCAAACTTGTCACCATCGGCTAGGCGTGCCACGAGTTCGGTGCCAGCATTGGTCTGATTGGTGCTGCCGTAAAAGCGATCGGTGTAAATCACTATCTTGTTGTTATTCTCGCTCGAATAGGTATTCACACCGCCCAGTGTGGCTGTCATTCCAGCAGGGGTGATGAGACTGCCGCCAAAGACGAAAGGGTTGACATATACCCCACCCTCCTCATCAACGATGAAATTCTTGTAGAGCGCGGCATTGTTGCGGGCACGGTAAATCTCGCCGTCAACCACCGTAGCGCCTACTGGCGTGCCCACTATCGACACCCCACGCACTGTAGTGCCGCTGGTATTGAAGAAGTCGGCATTAATGCCGGCAAAGTAGCGCTTGCCTGGCTCACTCTTGCGCTCGGCCATCGCTGAGACACGCTCGTTACCGGCAAGCTTGTCGGTGGCGCACACTCCCGCCAGCGACAGCCATGGGTTGGACATGTCAAAGGTGCAGTAAAACGCCCTCAACTTGCCACCACTCGCATTGTGAAGCCACAGCGAGGTTTGTGTGGTGCCAGGACCCACTTGGTTATAAAACAAAGTATCAACCTGATATTCAACCTCATGCAACGTCAAGGTGTCGCTCGCTGAGACACACATCACCACTAGTGCAAACAATGCAAACAAACTGAATTTCTTCATCTTATTAATTTAGCTAATAAGAAACAAGCTGACGAGCTTACAAGGCAATGGAGCTTACAAGCTGACGAGGAACAAGCAAACAAGGCAATGGTAGTTGTCGCAACATTACAATTGCCTTGTAAGCTCGTCAGCTTATCAGCTCATCAACTTTAGTTAGAACCTAATAAAATCTCATAAACCACCGTGACGTCGGCACTCGTTATGTTGCCGTCACCATTTTGGTCACCGTTCACAATGTGTGAGCTATCGTCGTTGAGCATAAAGTCATAGAGAGCTGTCACATCGGCGGCAGTGACATTGCCATCGCCGTTCACATCGCCGGGCACTTCTACAGGACCATCAGGCTCAATGGCAGCACCAATCTTATACACGCCAAAGCCATTGTAGGCTTTGAAGGTGAGCAAAGTAACCTCCTCGTTGCCCTGCTGGTCAACGCCCTTCTCCACTGCTATGCAGTGTACACGCAAGCCACTGTCGTTAAACTTGCCCACACTGTCGGCTGGCAGTTGCCAGTATTTGGTCATGCTCTCAAGCATATCACCATCGCCAAGCTCACACACGTTGATTTGGCAACCGTTGCCATTACCGTTCATGTCGGCTTTCACATAGGCGAAGAAGTGGCGGTCATCGAGAGTAAATTCATTCATGCCGTTGGCAGCGGCGCGGGTGGGCCACAGCTCCTCAGGCACATTCTCAAAACTGTCGATCACTGTGCCATCAACGTAGTAGAGAACAGGAGCGCCATCGAAGCAGTCGATATAAAAATACTCGCCGCTATACATGTTATCTTCATCGGTGCCAAGAATCATCTTAACAACTGGTGCGAGGCTGAAGCCCGTTTTCTCGGCAGGATAGAATTCGGTGAAGTCCATATAGGGGTCGCCATAGAAGCCGCCCTCCCAAGTGTCGATGTCACCACCCTGGTCGTTGTGCCAGCGATAGACGGTGGGGAAGCCTGGGTCGTTGCTGTTGTGACCTATTGTCATGATGTTGCACTCGGCCTGCTCAAGGGTGATGTCGCCAATGAGGTCGAGGTAGTCGGTGCGATAAGGAACGTCGCCCTTCTCCATATTGGTTGCCAATGTCATCTCGCCGCTCTCGGTGTCAACCAAGTAGATAGGAATAACAATTGCGGTGGCACTGGTCATGGGAGCCACCCAAATGTGTCCGAAGTTGTCACAGCCTATGCTGGTGTTACCTAGGAACACGCCGTATGGCTCACCGTTGAGCGTCAAGTCCAAATCTTTGGTGTGCTCGCCGGTAAGTGCGTCAAAGCAGTGAATCACACCCTGCATGATGGTGTCGTTCATGCCAGTCTCGGAATTTGGCATTATAATCATTTTCTCTTGGCTACGCGACACATACACTACACCGCCTGTCATAGTGGCTGTGCGGGCGTTAGTGTGACACACTGCCGAATTGGTATAAGCTGTGCCGGCATGCACACGGTCAAACATCCACAGGTTCTTCACTCCTATGCCGTTCACTTTTGCATAGGTCTGACCGTCGGTCACTGCCCAGCTGCTAATGGCAGTCATTACCGCCATTATTGAAAGAAGTATTAATTTTTTCATCGTTATTATTTTTTTGTGATAGACTAAGTGTTGAGGATTGCTCGATTGCTCGATTGCTCGATTTTTCGAGCGTTCGAGTATTCGATTACTCGATAATTCGATATTTCATTCTTTTTGCTAGTTAAACACAAAGGGGGAAAACCACCAAGCCTCCCCCCTTAACTAACTTTATCAAGGTAAGCTTTATTACTCACCCATCAGTATGTCATAAACCGCAGTCACGTCGGCACTGGTGATGTTACCGTCACCATTCTGGTCACCATTCACAATGTGTGACTCATCATTGTTGAGCATGAAGTCATAAAGTGCGGTAATATCAGCCGAAGTAACAAAGCCGTCACCATTCACGTCACCGGGTATAACTACTGTTATTGTATCATCGGGCACTACCCCTTCTCCAACGATATATACGCCCATACCATTATAACACTTATACTCAAAGACGAGTACGGCATCCTTGCCGCCCTCGGTAGTATAGTCGGTGATGATTGGGTGGATGCGGAGACCGCCATCACTGGTCTGACCCTGGCCGTCGGTAGGGAAAGTCCAGTAGCGCTGCATGCCGCTGAATGACATGCCCTCGCCAAGCTCACAGATGTTTACTTGGCAAGAGTTGGGAGCGTCGTATTGAGCGAGGGAATAAACGATAAAGTTGCGGTCGCCAAGAGCAAACTCGCCAATGCCGTTAGTTCCCACCTTTGGCATGAGCAGGCTGTCGGCATCAAGTTCTTCTTGCGAGAGGCTGCCAAAGCCGTCGATAATAGTACCGTCTTTAGCATAAAGAGTAGGTACTGTAGTGAAACCGTCGATGTAGAAGGTCTCGCCGCTATAACGCTCGTCTTCATTCTCTCCAAGCACGAAGCGGCACGCAGGAGCATAACCCCATTGTGTCTGGCTCTCGGGATACATCTCCACGAAGTCCATGTAGGGGTCGCCATAGAAGAAGCCTTCCCAAGTGTCGGCATCACCACCCTGGTCATTATGCCAGCCATACACCGTTGGAACTTGTGAGCCAGGAGTCATCACGTTGCACTCCGCCTCCTCAAGAGTGATGTCGCCCACCACGTCAACATAGTCGGTACGGGCAATCACATCACCCTTGTTGAGGGTAGCGATGAGCGTGAGCTCGCCACTCTCGGTGTCGAGTCGGTAAAGAGGAAGGTCGGCAGTTTTCTCACTGGTGTAGGGAGCTACCCACACATGACCGAAATTGTCCTTGCCAATAGAGTTAGCACCCAGGAACACTGCGTAGGGCTCGCCATTCAGTGTAACATCAAGAGGAGCCATTTCCTCGCCGGTCATGGCATCAAAGCGGTAAACCACAGCAGCCATAATAGTGTCGTTGCCATTGGCACCCGGGCGGATAATCTGCTTAGCCTCACTACGAGCCACATAAATGATGCCTTCCTGCAGCACAGCTGTGCGCGCCTTGGTATTACACCACTCATAGTCGGCTTGGAGTTCATTCACACCATAGTGGAAACGGTCTAAGAGCCACAAGTTGCGCATACTGATGCCGTTAACAGTCTCATAGCCGTTAGGGTCTTTTTTGAGTAGCAAACCAGCTGCCTGTGCACTTGTGCATGCGATTGCAGCCAGTGTTAGAATGAGTAATAATTTCTTCATTTTGCAAAATGTTTTTAGATATTAATAATGAATTTTTTAGATTATTCTTTACAACCTACAAAGAAAATAAAAACCTAATAAATGACCAAATTTTTCTCACTTTTTTTCCTCTTACACTAACAAAAACACACATTTTAATAGTAAACACAAATCAATTCGGGGTTAATAAAAACAACCATCCTGGCTAAGTTGATAAGTCAGGGTGGTTGTTAAAGGTGTGTTCTTATTATATCCTAAAAAGGATCTTAGAAGAGGTTTGTCAAGCGTGGGTTGACGCAGAGACCGAGGATGCGCTCGCGGTTGGCGTTGAAGTCATACACCTTATTGTCGTTTGGATTATAATACTTGAGACCGGTGGTGTAGTTCTTCTCGGTGCTGGCGGCACGGAAGCCGAAATACACGAAGTGAGTGAGGGCATCAACAGCAAACTGGGTAGTATAAACACCCTCGTCGGCTGTGGTGTTCTCGGGATTTGCCTCCATGTTGATGTAAGCAGTGTACTTGTCATAATCCAGTCCCTCGCTGGGTCCTGGCATGGGATAAGCCGTGAAGCCAGGTCCCGGTGTTCCGCCCTTACACATCCACACATAAAGGTTTCCAAGGTCTTCATCAAGCGTGAAGGCACGCGGCTGAGTGGCCTGCAACAAGATAGGGAACGGGATGGGACCGGTCTTGGTTGCCGACGCCTCACCAATGTCGCTGGTGCGGAAGCGGTAGATGCCGTTACCTGAATAGTTCTTGCCCCACCAGAACACGCCGGTGCGGTCTAGATAGAGACCGGTGTGGATTGCGCCGTAGGCGATGCCGTTGCCGTAGTAGTTGAGCATGTTGTTCACGCAGAAGTAGCCGGCAGTGCTTGAGAACACCGTCTGCTCACGCTCGCCGCGGGCGGTGAGAGCCATGCGGCGGATGCCGGTGTTGCGGTCGGTATAGTACAGATAGCCATTTGTCTCATCGGCAAACCCCTGGAACGGGTCGTTAAATGCCTGCCCGCCCACATTGGTTACCATGGTGCTCACGTCGGTGCCGTCGGCAGTCATCACGCTGATTTTGCCATCGCCCAGCACGCCGTTCTCGTCGTTGACATAGTAGTACTGCTTACCGCAGTCAAGGATATAGACATAATCCTTGTCCTCCACAGTGGCAAATACCAAGGTGGTAGGCATATTGCCCGAACTCACACCCATGTCGAAAGGCATATTCTTGGTGCCGTCAGGCAGCAGGGTCATATCCACCAGCTTGTAAGCCTTGATGTTGCCGCCAAACACTGCATAGTACAATGTGGGGCAAGGTATCGACGACCCCACCTGCACATTAACATAGCTGTCCTCCAGGCGGCGGTTCTCGCCATTGACATCAAACCAAGTCTGCAGCTCAATCTTCTGCGAACCTATATTCTTGAATTTGAGCTTGCCGGGGTTGTCAACAGTGCCGTCGCTGTGACTATAGCCGGTAAACTCCTCTATAGGAGTTCCATCTTCGAGTGCTGTGCCCTCGGGAAATTTCCACACATACTTGCATTCGAGATCCTCGGGGTTAGGCAGGGCTATGTCGAGGAGCACGGTCACGTCGTTGATGACCACGGTCTCGGCACTCTGCTCTACCACGCTGAGCACTGGTGCGATGTCGTAAATGAGTAGCGGATAGGTGCACTTGCCCACGCCATCAACGGTGAGGGTCACGTCGTAGAGACCCGCTTTGGCATACTTGTGAGTGGGGTTCTGGTCGGTGGAAGTGGTGCCATCGCCGAAGTCCCAAGTCACATTACCGCCCTTCTCGCTGATGTTGTTGAACTTGATAGTCGATACAACATAGAAATCGAGAGTATATTCATCTCCATCGACATTGTAGGTGAAGTCAACATCCTTGCCCCCAAAGTTGCCATACACAGGCTCTTTCTCGACGCACGATGCCAATGCCAGCACCAGCAATGTCATTAATGATAATATCTTGAAAATTTTCATAACTCAAAATGTTTTTTAGGCTAACAAGCCGACAAGGGACAAGCTGACAAGACAAATGTATAATACCATTGTCTTTTTCGGTTGTTCGCTTGTTTGCTATTTGCTACCATTGTCTAGTCCGCTTGTTTGCTCGTTAGCTTGTTCGCTGCTAGTTAAGAGAAATTTGCTTGGTCTCGGTATCCTTTCCCATCTTGCCTGTCTCGTCAAAGACGCGGAAGGTGGGGTAAAGGATGTAGTTGCGGGTGAAGTTCACCGAGTAGTTCTTGTCGCTGCTGTTGTAAATCCAGTCCTTGAAAGGTATCTCGTTGATGAGTTCCTTCCAGAATGGCATGTACTGCGAGCGCACCGAGGTGATGCGGCCGCCAGTGTCGTCGCTATAACGACAGAACACCCAGGGACTGGACTCATACACATCATAGACGGTCACACCGGCAGGTGCCTGGTCGAGGGTGGCAATCTCGTGCTCAGTCTTCACTCCCGCGTCATCAACGGTGATGTAATAGTAATGATCCACCACATCGGTATTCACATACCATAGTTTGCTCTTCTCACTTGCCTCGGTGTCGAAAGGTATTGAGAAGCCATACTTGGCGTTGAGGGTCTCAAACTGTTCGGCGGTGAAGTCGTAGTTTATGTAGATGTTACGCAGGTCGTTGTAATAGACGCTGTCGCGGGTCAAATACTCCACCACATGGTCCACAAACTCCTGCTGGAAGGTGGCCGGATAGTACATGTTGAACCGCTCTTCATCGAATGCCTCGGGATCCACCCAAGACACAGGAGCCAATGTTGACGATACCATAAAGGAATCGACAAGCACATATTCGTGCCCGTCCCACTCTGCCTTACTGTGGTCGAAAGTGGCGAGAAGCACACTATTGCGCACGGTGTCGGTAGAGTTCACTGTCTTAGTATAGGACAGGGATGTAGTGAGTCGGCATGTAGCTGCTGCCGAAGTGGTGCGCGTCACCAGCCCCCACACCTCGCAGTGATCGATACTGTGGTCGCTGCTGGTGTAGTATTTAGCCTTGAAATTGACATATCCACCAGCTTTTGCCACGTCGCTGAGTTCCCAAGACACCGTTGGCACCACCTGACCTATCTCCATGTTGTCGGCAAATGGGTCATTCACGGCACATGCAGTAGTCAGGGCCGCCAGTAGGGCCAGAGAACCTAATATATTAAATATCTTCATCATAATTCTTGAATTTTATTTGATTCATTACATTTCTTGGGGTCATTACTCACCCGTGAGCGAAGTAACCTCACCATAAGCATGTGACCATATCATGGGTTCCTGCAGCCACTTGTAGTTCTTGTAGGCTCCCAGGCGCTGCAGCTCCGAGCGGTTGTATTTCTCCTCGGTCTCGGGGTCGTAGTTGAGGCGCTGGATCCAAGTGTTCTCCTTCTGGCTCTCGGTCAAGCCGTCTACCCAGTAGGGCGCATAGAGGTTGTAAGGACGTCGCAGGTCGGGATAGATAATCTCGTTGGCGTCGCCTATTCCGTAGTTGTTGCGCTTGTTGCTGTAGTGGTAGCGGCGCATGTCGGTCCACATCTCGGGCTGATATACCATGGCGACATACTTCTGAATCATCAGGTCGCTGAGGCTGAACTCCGAGGGGTTGAAGAACCAGTGCTTGTTGCCACGGTCGGAAACCTTGGGCACACGCAGAGTGGCCTTTCCTGAAGAGCTGTAGGTATAGTAGTCCTCATTGTTAAGGAAAGAATTCATTTGGCCCTCCCAGTACTGAGCCTGTGTGTAGCCTGGTGTGCCGCTCACGGTTGCTTGTCCAGGATACTTGTTGTCGGTGTTCTCGTTGTAGTTGGGGTTAGGATACTTCTTCAGGAAGAAGTCGAGGTGCCGCTCGATGTTGTGCTCGGTGGCCTCCTTGGCGAGAGCACAGGCGCCAGCCTTGTCGCCCATCCAGTACATAGCCTCGGCCTTGATGAAGTAGAGCTCCTCCATGGTGAAGATGGGGTTGTAGCCAGCCGGGTCACCGCAATAGGCTCCCATGTAGAGGTTGGGATAGTTGGCAATCTTATAGCTGGTGCTCATGCCTATGTTGTTCTCCAAGTAGCGCATCTTGATAACCGATGCGGTGGTGTTGCTGGGCGACTGAGGTCCTGTGCGCGGTATCATCAGCAGCACGCAGCGCGGGTCGTTGGCATATCCCTGGAAGCTCGATGCGGTACCACCGTTGTAGGTGCCGCAGTAGCGCTCGTTGTCGGGGGCGCTGATGCCCAGCACGTCAACCATGAAATACTTGCTCGGGATGGCTCCGTCGAGCAGGTTGGCTCTTGATTCCCAACTGTTGATGACGGGCTTGGAGAGGCTCCACACGCAGTTCTGTGTGCCTGTGCCGCCGTCGAAGTTGTAGCGTGGCTCGTTACCAAACCACTCGCCGTAGAGCAGGTCGCCCTTGCGCCACTGGTTGATGGCGGCGTCGGCGGCAGCGATAATCTTCTGGCACATGGCTGGGCTGCGGTCCACATTGGGGATGTTGCGCAGCAGCAGGCGTGCCTTGATGGCATAGACGAGACCTTTCCATTTCTCGAGGTCGCCGGCATAGACGCGGTCTTGCGCAGCGTCAATCACCAGGTTGTGCTCGTTTTGGGTGTATTCGGGATTCTCATAGAGCGAAATCAGCTCCTCGGCCTCCTCAAACATCCACTTGTAGATGCTCTCCTGAGTATCGTAGGTGGGAGCGTTGGTCATGTAGGCCTGTGAGCGTGGCATGTCGCCAAAGGCGTCGGTAGTCAACTGTGTTGACATCAGCTTGATGGTGCGTGCAATAAGCTCGTAGTTAGGAGAGCCTATCTCTTGCGAGAACTCTATCAGGTTCTTGGAGTTGACGCCAATGTCGTAGAAGTGGCGGCGCCACTGCGGGTGACGGTTCATGGTGAGCATCTCCCACTCGCACTTGTAGGAGTAGGCACCCACCGAACTCTTACCGCCTGTAGTGAGAAACTGTGAGAAGTAGTTATAGTACTCGGCATGGTCATAGTTGATTTGCTGAGCATAGAACACTACCACTGGCAAAGCTTCGGTAACACTTATTGAGTGCGCCTTGTCGGGGTTGACATTGTCATCAAGAATATCTTCACAGCCCACACCTATAAGGCATGTAAGTATCAGTAATGCTGTTATCTTAAGTTTATTCATGATTTCTAGTATTTACAAGTGTGATTAGAATGATGCCTTCAAAGTGAAGTTAAAACTGCGGGTAGAGGGCACGTTGTAGTTGTCGATACCCATGCCACCGGTACCACCGCTCACGGCTGCCAAGATTGCCGGGTCGTTGCCGCTGTACTTGGTCAAGAGGAACAAGTTGCGGCCCGTGCAGTTGAGGCTCAAGTGCTTGAGCGGGCAACTGGGCTTGAGCAGACTGGTGAAGTCATAACCTAAGGTCACATAGCTCAGGCGAATGTAAGAACCGTCCTCGATGAAGTTGGAGGACACGGTGCTGTAATAGGTCGCGATGAAGTTCTGGTCAAGGATGATGGGAGTGGTGTTGGGCGAATAGGTGCCATCGCCATTGTCAACCACACCCTTGAAGATGATTTCACGGTTGCGGTACTTGTCGTAGAGGTGATTCATGCCATTGGTGATGAGGCTGCGGCCTGTCACGTTGGCAACGTCACCACCCTTGCGGCAGTCAAAGAGGAACGATGCCGAGAAGCCCTTATAGCGGAAGTTGGAGCCGAGTCCCAGCAGGAAGTCGGGCTCACGGTTACCGATGTAGATACCCTTCTGGGCATCGATGATGGGATAGCCATCGGCATTGCAAATCACGTTGCCGTCGGGGTCACGCATGTAGTCCTTACCCGAGAGACCGGTAGAAGAGCCGTTGAGGCGTGCCACGGGGAAGATGTCGCCATATTGTGTTCCCTGTATCTCGATTACATCGTCGGGCAGCTTCTTCACGCGACCGCGGTTGAAGGAGTAGTTGAGCGTAGCGGTCCAGTCGATGTCGTGGGTGCGGATGATGTCCTGTGCCAGCGACAGCTCCACGCCGTGGTTCTCGATGGTTCCCTCGTTGCGGGTTTGAAGGATGGTACCCGAAGCCGGCGACACGCGCACGCTCACAATCTGGTTGTCAACCGATGTAGAGTAATATGCCACATCGAGGCGTGTGCGGCTGTTGAAGAAGCGCAAGTCGGCACCAATCTCCCACGAGTTGGTCATCTCAGGCTCCAGCACTGTGGCGCGAGAGGTGGTGGGGTCAATACCCCAACCTACATCGGGGAAGGTGGTCCACTGCTTGTAGGTGTCGGTAAACAGATAAGCGGGACTTGTCTTTCCCACCTTCGCCCAGTTGCCGCGCACCTTGCCGTAGCTGAACCAGTTGTTGGTCATGTGGAAGAGCTCGCTGAAGATGACACCGGCGGTCACCGAAGGATAGAAGTAGCTGGTCTTGTAGTTCTGCTTGAACTGCGACGCGCCGTCGTGGCGCCAGGTGCCCGAAATCTGGGCTATGCCTTTATAGTCGAATCGCACCTCGCCAAAGTAGCCATACTTGTCGCGGCTGGAGTGATAGAGGCTCATGCCGTGCTCGAGATAGGTCTTGGGGTCGATGTTCTGCCAGCTATAGAAGCCGTCGCCCAGCATGTGCGAGTCGGTAAGGAGGAAGTCGTAGGCGCCGAAGCTGCCCTCGATGCCTTTGTACTTGGTGTATTCCATACCGTAGAAGATGTTGATGTTGAAGTCCTCGGCAAAGGTGTGGGCATAGTTGGCAAAGAACTGTGCGGTGATTTGCTCGCCACGCGAGGGCTGGAAGGAGTAAGATCCCAGTCGCGACTTGTTGGCGGCAAGCACCGTCTGCACCTCTTCGTTGTTGATGTCCACGAAGTCGCTCTCATACATGCGAGGCACCGAGTAGGCGTCATACATGGTGTAGCCCTTGTCATATCCCAGCTTGCCGGTGAACACGAGACCCTTGATGGGCTCGTAGGCAATCTGTCCGTTGAGCATGATGCGGTTGCTCTCGGTCAGGCTCTTGTCGAGGTAGCGGCCGTAGTAGGGCGACACTGTCGCCCCTATGCGCTCGGTGTCGAGCAGCAGGTCCCAACGGTCGTAGCGGTTGGCCCAGTTCACAGTGCCGTCGGCTGTGATATAGTCGGCCATATTGAAGTTGCGGCCCCAGTTGTAGATGGTTGACATCGAGTTGCCGAAGCCACGTGCCCTCGAGTCGATGAAGTTGAGCGACAACTGGATGGTAACCTGCTCCGATGGCTTGTACATGCCCTTGAGGAAGGCGGTGATCTGGTTCTTGTAGTCCTTGGGCACAACGCCCTCGTTGCGGGTGTAGGCCACCGAGGCATAGGAGTTGAACTTCTCGGTACCTCCGCTCACGCTCACGCTGTACTTTTGCAGCAAGCCAGTGCCCAGGAAGTCGCCCAGGTTGTCATACACGGTCTCGCCGGGCTGGATGTAAGGTCCCCAGCCTCCGCCACCGCTGTTCTCCTTGTAGAAGCCTTTGGAGCCAGGGCTGAACATGCTCTGCAATTTGGGCACGCGCATGCAGTTGCTGATCTCCACCGTGGCGCTGGCATTCACCTTGATGGTGCCGTCCTTGCTGCCACTCTTGGTGGTGATGAGGATAACGCCGTTGGCACCCTCCTGGCCATAGAGCGCGCTGGCGGCGGCACCCTTGAGGACGCTCATCGTCTCGATGTCGTCGGGGTTGATGTCGGCTAGCGTCGAGCCTTTACCACGTATCGCCACACCATCGACCACCATCAGCGGCTCGTTGCTCTGGGAGTTGTTCACCGAACTGATGGCACGGATGATGAGCTGGGTTGAGGAGTTGGGAGAGCCACCACCGGTAGCCACCTGCAAGCCGGCAACCTTGCCCTGAAGGGAGTTGGCGAAGTTGGCCGAGCCGCCGGCGGTAACCTGGTCACTACTCAGCGACTGAACAGCGAAGTTCAGCTTCTTCTTCTCCTGAGTCTGACCGTAGGCGGTCACCACAACTTCTTGTAGCACTTGGGAATTGTCCTCCATCTCAATGTTGATGACCTTTTGGCCGGCAACCTTGATAGCGACGGGGTTCATTCCCACGTATGAGATCTCGAGCGTTTCGCCGTCGTTGACCTCAATAGAGTATTTTCCGTCAATGTCGGTGGCTGTGCCGCGAGTGGTACCCTTCACCTGGACCGAGGCGCCGATAATGGTCTCCCCGTCGCTCTTCTGGGTGACAACTCCCGTCACAATGCGGGCGTAGCCCGTCATCGCAATGACCGAAAATAACAGTAGGAGTAGCTGTTTTCTCATAATTACTTGATGTTTGTTTATATTTTATGTTTTTGATATTTCAAAAAAAGTTATCCGGTTTTTAGACATAAGGACATAAGTTTCATAAGTTGCTGCGCTGGGTTTGTCTTTTTAGACATAAGAAAATAATGTTTTGTTCTTATGAAAGTCTTTTGTTCTTTTGTCCAAGTTTTGTGTAGTTGTTCTGAAATCGCATTTTTGTTGTTTTTGTTTGATAATCAGCACCACTACACAATGCGCTTTTCGCACATTTTGCGATGAAATAATTTCAATTTACAAACTTAATGATTTATTTTGAATACACATTAATAAAAAATAAGAAAATTCACATTTTTTTGATTTTTTAGCATTAACTACTAATTTTTGGTCATTTTAACACAACTCCGCACTATCAGATACCATAACCTCAAAAATTAACAATTTTAACTTAATATCATAAGAAGATAATTAGGATTTAAGGCAGATTTTTCTATAATTAATTATATTCCCTTTTCTAAAAAAATTCCTTAATCAACGCAGGGAATTACTAAGTTTTCTTTGGTTTGTATGAGTGAATTATTTTTGTCATGTAGTATTCTTCAGTAATAAGATTATTGCAACCGGATTTATCTGACTTATAGTTTGTACAGCCAAGGAACGGATCTGATTTACCCTTTCCTTTTTTAACTATGAGATAACCGTCTCTACATTTATCACATTTCATGATAGGAAGAATACCGCCATTAAGGTCATTTGTCATAAAATCACAAATTTCCGGTTCGTTTGAACAAATCCAAAGTCTCAAACCATAAGCTTTCTTGTATCGTAGTTGCATTGGATACCCACAAATGGGACAACGTCTGGATTCCTTTGTATCTCCGCTGTTTTCCATCTGCAAATGGCCATGAACTGTAATGCTAGGATGGTCTGTCAACAATTCTGTAACAAAGTCCGAAGGGTGCTCTTGTGGTGCTACAATATATACACGATTCTTTGTTCGAGTCAATGCCACATAGAACAAGCGACGCTCCTCTGCATATTCAATTGACCGATCATCTTTGGTCACAAACTTCAGTACTGGGTCTTCCTGAACTTTTGATGGGAAACCATATACCTCATTTCGAGCATTTATTATGATAACATTATCATAGCCCAAACCTTTTGCTCGATGTACTGTTAGAAATTCTATTTTTTTATTTGAGTATTTTTTTGAGTAAAGATTTCCTGTTTTCTCATCATAGATAAAATCACTTGAACGACCTAGGTTGTAAGCGTCAAATCCATAGCGACCGAGCAAAAGGATTGAGGAATCAGGATTATCATGCAAGATATGTTCTATAATCTTCTCAACGGTCTGCCCTATCAGGAAGAATTTGCCACCTTTTCCTTCGTATTGTTTCCTGTCTACTTCTTCAGTGTACGTTTCCACAACAATAGGGTTTTCGATATGTTTTGGAGAAATCAGTGCCTTTTTGATTTGAGAAATATTTTTCTGAATGAAGCCACCTGCAATATCTATCACTTCTTGTGCATTTCGATATGTTCTGGTTATACACAGTTCCTGTCCATATCCGAAAGTCTCTTTAAAGTTGGTGAAAAGCGTGATGTCAGAACCAGCATAGGCAAAAATTGACTGCCAGTCATCACCTACGGCCACAATCTTCGCATCGCACAACTTACTCAGTTCCAAAGTGAGATTAAACCGTTGACGAGAAATATCTTGATACTCATCAACGATGATGTATTTAAAGTCTATTTTTTCTCCCTTTATTTCCTGTTCACGGATAATCATTGAAGAATCATTTATCATGTCTTCAAAATCTATGGCATTACGTTCTTTCAGTCGTTTGCAATATTCGTGATAACACTGTTCACAAATATCCAGGAACAGACGCGTTCTAACATTATTTGTTTTATGCCTGAAACGATAGAAATCATCTGTCGTCAATCCGTTAGTCTTGAAATTCTGAATAAACGTACAAATCAGTTTAACCAAATTGGCGATATACTTATTCTCCTCTGTATTTACAATCTTCTCGAACACTTCCTTTGCCGAACGCTCCACAAGTTTGAAACCGTGTTTTTGCAGTTCTTCATACAGATGCTCAAGCAAACTACGGCCATCCTTATATGCAGAGAAAGTATATATAAGATCAGTCTTGTGCTTTTTGTGCAGACGAACCTTATCATTCACCACATTCTTGTATCGTTCCAGTTGTTCTGCTGAATAACGTCTATTTCTGCCATCCTCAGTAATTCCAAAATGTTCTATATAAGCAACCTTATCACCTTGTGTAATTGTAAAGTCAGGTGTATATGGTTTATACGAGTATTGCATATTGTAAGGATATGGTTTCTCGTACTCATAATCAATGCTATTCAAATAAAGAAAGTTGGCAATAACCACTTCTTGTGAAGAACGTAGTGTTTCCCTCGCAATAGTTATTCGTTTCCCTGTGCGTTTATTGATGATTTCCTCTGTGTATTCACTCATATTACCTCGAAGAGTAGAGAAATCTGCTTTAGCAATATAGTTAAAGAAATCATTAAGGTCATCACCCTCGAACGGCGCGTCAAAATAACTGCCGAAGAATAAAATCAACTTATCTACCAACTCAGGATTTTCAAGGATATTTCCTTTCAAATAGTTGGAAATGATGTTGAACATAAATCCGGCATCCACCACAAGTTTACGTTCCTCTTCTTGTCTTCGAAGAATGGCATAACCAGTTTTATGGAAAGTCGTTATTGGGCAGTCAATCTTTAATGCCTTATTTATCTTGAACCGAAGTTCACCTACAGCTTTGTTGGTGTATGAGATTACAAGAATCTGTTTTGGATCAATATGCTTGCGGTCAACCAAATATTTCACTTTGGCTGCTACCGTCGTCGTTTTTCCTGCCCCAGCACCTGCAATTACCAGCGTATAATCTTCATCAGAGAGAACCACTTTTCGTTGTTCTTCATCAAGATAAATTGCAGGGGCAACCTTTTCCAGAATGTGGTCAAGATAGTTTTTATCAGATTGCAAGTGTTTGTTGACATATTCCTCATTGTGGGCTAAAATGACTTTAGAATCATCCTTTGAACACAAATCTTCGTAAGAGTTCAAGAAGTCTTCAGCCCGTTGAATTTCAATGCCGTTTGTGTCACAGAAATAGGCTAATGTCTTAGATTTTCGTAACGTCTTAAATTGTTCATACAAATCCTTGTAAGAATGCAAAAGATGAACATAGTCACGTCTGGCAATGTATTTGTCCGCAGTTAAAAGAGTTTTTATATCTCTTTCGAAAGCAAGCAAAGCAGAAAGTTCGGCACTGGTTTTCAGCTCCTCATCATTCATGTCTTTATTGCCAAATATCCAACTAAAGATAGACATACAATTACTGCATTTACTCTTAAATAAAGCTGTTTATTGACTATTTACATTTTGCCAATTTGCGGTTATTTGTGTATAATACCAAACCAGGCGCATCTATATTCTGGGTTAATTAATCACCAAGCAGGATGTTGTAGATTACTGTTATGTCGGTGGTGGTGATGTAGCCGTCGCCGTCCACGTCGCTGGTGGCGATGTAGGTGGTGTCGCCGTTGAGCAGATAGTTGTAGAGGGCTGTGACATCGGCTGTGGTGACGCTGCCGTCGCAGTTCACGTCGCCAATCAAGGGCTGTGACGACTTCGACAGGGTGTAGCTGGCGAGTCCGCAACCTGGCACGTAGTAGTAAAGGTCAACAGCAGTGCCGTCGCCCCTGACTTGCGCCACGCAGGGTGCGCTCCACGTCTGGCTATAAACGCTGCCTATTCCCTGCGCTGGGAACTGCCACAGGCGGCTCATTCCCGCGATGGCGTCGCTGTCGCCATTAACCGCCAGCGCGAACTGATATCCGTTGCCATCCACGTCGCTGTCGGCAGTGGCGTAGGTCATGAAATGCTTGCCGTCCCACTCAAAGAACGCCGCGCCGTTGGCATTCAGCCCCTGGGCCTGGATAGCGGTGTTGCTGGCAAAGCTGTCGGCGATAGCGCCGGTGCCGAGGTCATAACGCGTGAGCTGGACATTGGCGCCCTTCACCCATGCGCTGGTGGCGCTCATGGGGTAGATGCGTGGCGCGATGCCAAAGGTGGACGCACTGCCGGGATAGAAATCGCCGATCGCAGTGTAGCTGCTGCTGGTGGTGGCACCGCCGCTCACCTTCCACTGGTAGATGTTGTTGCCGCTGGCGGCTGCCGCCATCACGGTGAACTCGCTGTCGTCGACGCTGCCCAGCACATTGCAATGGTCGATGCGCGAGGTGTAGCCGCTCATGCTCACGCACGCCTTCTGGGTGACTGCGCCAGTGACGGTATCGACCTTGAAGATGTAGAGCGGCGTGGTCTTGATGTTGAGCGAGAGGTTACTCACGAGCACATTGCCGGCGGCGTCGGTGAACACATCGTTGACAGGCGCGAAATCTACCTGCGCCTCGCTGCCGAGCGTGAGGGTCTTGAGCTTCTTGCCGTTGGCCTTGCTATAGACGTCGAGGTAGATGTCGGCACTGCTGCTGTTGGCGCTGCGGCGGGTCACATACACGTTGTCACTGCCCACCGCCATGCCACGCTGGTACAGACCGTTGTTCTCGAAGGTGATGTTGTCATACTCTGGCTTCACCGAGCGCATCCAGTTGCTGGTCAAGATGTAACCCTGAGCCTCATCATAAGTGTCGATGTCTATCAACGGCTCATAGCCGGTAGCCTCGCCAGTGAAAGCCGCGGGCCACTCGTTGTCGAAGCCGTCAACCACGCACACGGCATAGTAATAGCCACTCTGGTAATCCTCGGGCAAAACGTAGTAGTTGCTGTAGCTCACGGCAATGAGATAGTCGCTCTTGATGCCGTCGCCCGACGCCGCCATAGCCTCTTCATCGCCAACCGACGTAGGGATGGCGTAAACCGAATATTTCACAAGCGTGCCGTCCTGCGCTTCCCACGACAGGCGGTTGCCGGTGAGCTTGAGGTTGGCAGGAGCGGCATGAGGAGTAGCCTCTTTCCACGTCATCGCCGGCAACAATGCCTTGTGCTGAAACACGTTAGCGGCAAGGTAGTTGCCAAGACCGCTCACTCCGCCGTTGTCGCCGTTGATGTTCTTTGCCGAATACAGGTTCACACCTGGAGCTTTGTTCTCGGTATATTGCCGCGAGAGCCTGATTTGCTCGGCAACCTCTGCCCAGTCGCTCTGGGTGTTGGACGAGGTGAGGAACGAGATGCTGTGACTGGCAAAGTGGTGACGGCCAAAATGATTGGCGGCATAGCTCCACCACTGTGTGAGCGGACCAAAGGGGTTGGTAGAGTGGTTGGTCTTCCAGTAGAGCTGTGGCGAGATATAGTCGATGGTTCCGTCGTCAAGCCATGCCAGCGGGTCGCTGAAGATGCCGTTGTACTGCCAGTCGCTGCCTGTGGGGCAAGGGGTGACGCCGTGAGCCGACGCGCCAGTAGAAGCAGTGCCTGCCACACCAGCGGGACCGATGCCGAAGCGCACTTCGGGCTTGGTCGCTTGAAGCATATCCCACACCGCCTGCACCATGCGGTTCACGTTGTCGCGACGCCAGTTGGCGAAGCTCAACGAGGTGCCGCTGCTCTGCCACAGCTGGTAATCGGCGGCGCTGCTGTTGGTGGGGATGCCGTTGGGATAGAAATAGTCATCGAAGATGATGCCGTCGATGTCGTAGTTCTGCGCGAGCTCCTGGCACACATTCACGATGCGGTCTATCGACTGCTGCATGCCTGGGTTGAGGATGGTGGTCACCGAGGAGCCACTGGTGTAAGTGAGCAACATTCCAGCGTTTATCAGCTGCTGGTCCTGACTAGTGCTCCATCCTGCGCTGCTGGTAGCCCAGCGGTAAGGATTCACCCACGCATGAAGCTCCATGCCGCGCTTGTGGCACTCCTCCACGGCAAACTCCAACGGGTCCCAGCCGGGGTTCACGCCACGCGTGCCGGTGAGGTAGCTCGACCAAGGCTCGTAGCTCGACTGGTAGAATGCGTCGCACATGGAGCGCACCTGCAAGCACACGGCATTCATGTTCATCGCCTCAAGTTTATTGAGGTAGTTGATCAACTCGTTTTTTTGCTGGGTTATCGCACTCGATGAGGTACCTGCCACGCTGGGCCAGTCGAGACGCCACACCGTAGCCATCCAAGTGGCGCGGTACTCACGCTTAATCGCCTCTTGCGCTAGGCACCAGTTTCCAAAGCCACTCAAGAGAGAGGCTATCATAATCAATGATAAAATTATCTTCTTCATAGCTATATTTTTGGTGCTTCGCACCGATTAGTGATTAGTTGCGCTACGCGCGATTAGAGATTAAAGATTGGTGATTAAAGATTAGTGATTAGAGATTAGTGATTAGAGATTAGAGAAGCCACTAGTGAAAAACTACTTTCTGCTCAGCAAGATGTTATAAACCGCGGTGACGTCGGCGGCAGTGATTTCACCGTCGCCGCTCTGGTCGCCATTAACGATGTGAGAAGTGTCGCCGTTGAGCAAGTAGTCATATAGTGCTGTCACATCGGCGGCAGTGACATTGCCGTCGCCATTCACGTCGCCAGGCACAGCCACAGCAACGGTATATTTGGCGAGGCCATTGCCGGGAACATACATGTAGATAAGCATCTCGTTGCTCTTGTCGCCATGCACTGCAAGGCAAGGCGTACTCATGGTGGTGCTGTTTACCACGCCCATGCCGTTCTTGGGGAGAGTCCACAGCACATTCATGCCAGCGAAATCCTCGCCCTCAGCATTCATCGCCAAGCGGTAGTTGTGGCCTTCGGCAGTCTGATAGTCGCCACTGGAATAGAGCAAGAAATGCTTGCCGCACAGCTCAAAGGCATCGATGCCATCGCTTGCGCCACCCTGCTTGGTAAGGTCGGCGTTTGCCTCAAAGCTGTCGATAATGGCGCCAGTTTCCAAGTTATATTTCGTGGGCTGAATTGCAGCGCCATGAACCAGCACCTCATTGGAGCTCAACGCCTTGATGCGTGGCGATGTGCCAAAGTTGGCGGCAGTGCTGGGATATAACGCAGTCACATTGGTCACCTTTGTATTGGTGAGATTTCCGTTCTGTAAAGTCCAGCGAATTATTTGGTTGTTACGTGAGAGAGCGGCAAACACCTCGAAGTTTCCTGCCACCACATCGCCAAGCACATCGATGTGGTCGATGCGCCCCGACGATTCGCTAGTAGAGAGTGAGGCGCGAAGTGTCACCGCGCCATCGGTGGGATTTACGCTATAAATCACAAGTGGAGTATTGTCAATCTTGAGCAGCATATTGCTGATGAGCAGATTGCCAGCATCGTCAACCAGCACGTTGTTGCAGGGGAAATAGTCGCCTTGCACCTCGGCAGGAAGCTCCAGGTCGCGCAGCCATTCACCAGTATTGGCGTTATAGACGCGCAGATAGCAGTCGGCATTTGAGGCATTCTTGCTGCGGCCAGTGACATAGACATTGTCGCCAAGCACCGCAAATGAGCGGTTGAACGAGCCATAATTCTCCTGCTCAAAATTGTCGTAGTTGCTCTTCACCGAGCGCAACCAGTTGTTGGTGATCGACACGCCATCAAAGGGCGCATAGGTGTCATTGTCCACATCAATCTTTTGAACATAGCCTGGCTCGGTAGCGCCAGTAGTGATATTGGTGATGGTGAACGTGCGTGTCTCGCTCACGTTGGGGTCGCAGCCTGCGGCGGTGGTGCTCACACGCCAATAGTAGGTGCCCTCGCCCAGCAGCGCTATCACGCATTGAACTGTGAGGTTTCCATTCTCGCTCTGGAGATAGTTGGCGGTTTGCACAACATTGGTGAATGCCTCATCACGTGCCACCTCAAGCTTGTAGGTGTCGGCGCCCACGTTGGCAACGAGGAACTTGAAATTGTCGTCAATCTCGGCGCCGTTCTCAGGATATAGTAGAGTGGCTTGCGGAGCGAAGTCACGCTGGATAGTCATGAACGACGCCACGTCGCTCAGCTTGTCAAACTTGCCGGTCTCAACCGTTGTCACACGCCAGTAGTAGCGAGTGGCTGAGGCTAGGCTGCTCAGGTCGAGCGTGATATGGTTCTCGCCGAGACCGCGCTCGCTGATAAGCACATTGTTGAAATTCTCATCGCTGGCGACTTCAATCTTGAAGGTGGCGCCCTCCACTGCGCTCCATGAGAAGTCCTGCGACCACTGCACCTGAGCGTCGCCCACGGGCGAAATCAGCGTAACCTGCTCGGCATCGCCAGCTGGAGCGTTGAGATAGGCGGGAGTGTATTCGAAGTTGTAGCCATCGACGCTCGACACGGCAAACCAGTAGCCTGTCGCATACTCATCGGCAAGGGTCACACTGTTGTTGTAGGTCACTGCCACAAGGTAGTCGCTCTTGATGCCCTCAAACTGCTCGCTGGTGATGGTGCTCACATCCACGCTGGTGGGGATGGCATAGACGGCATATTTCACCAACTCGCCATCGACGAAATTCCACGACAGGGTGTTGCCGCTCAAAGCGAGGTTCTCGGGGGTGTCGAGGTTGTCTTTCGGCTTCCATTCCAGTGCTGGTGGCAAGGCTTTCTTGGGGAAGATGGTACTCACCAAGTAGTTGCCAAGTCCCGTCATGCGAGGACCGTTGATATAGCGAGATGAATAGAAGTTCACGCCTGGAGCGTTGTTCTCCGTGTATTGGCGGCTTAACTGCACCTGCGCCACAATCTCTTCCCAACTTGCCTGGGTGTTGCCGTCGCTGTCCATGAAGTAGATGTTCTGGCTGGCGTAGTGGTGACGCCCGTAGTGCTTGGCGATGTAGCTCCACCACTGGGTCAAGGGACCGAATGGGTTGGTAGAGTGGTTGCGCTTCCAATATAGCTGCGGCGAAATGTAGTCGATGGTGCCTTCCTCAAGCCATGCCAGCGGGTCGCTAAAGAGCGACGAGTACTGCCAGTCGCTACCTGTGGGGCAAGGTGTAACGCCATGCTGCGAAGCGCTGGTCGAGGCGGTTCCCGCCACACCAGCGGGACCTATGGCGAAACGCACCTGCGGCTTCACGAGCTGAACCATGTTAAACACGTCGGCGACCATCTGGTTGACTTGCGCGCGGCGCCAGTTGGCGAAGCTCAGCGTGGTGCCGCTGTTGCGCCACAACTGGTAATCGGCAGCACTGCTGTTGGTAGGTATGCCGCTGGGATAGAAGTAGTCGTCGAAGATGATGCCGTCGATGTCGTAGTTCTCAATCATCTCGCGGCACACGTTCACGATGCGCTCACGCGACTCGGGCAAGCCAGGGTTGAGTACCGTGGTGGTAGTGCCGCTGCTGTTGGTGTAAGTGAGCAGAATGCCCGACTCGCGCAACGCCTGGTCCTGGGCGGTGTTCCACGTGTTGGGACCGCCGTTGGCGTAACGGTAAGGATTCACCCAAGCATGACACTCGATGCCGCGCCTGTGGCACTCCTCCACGGCAAACTCCAATGGGTCCCAGCCGGGGTTAGTGCCGCGGCTGCCTGTGAGGTAACTCGACCAAGGCTCGTAGCTCGACTGATACATAGCGTCGCACATCGAGCGAACCTGAATGCACACGGCATTCATGTTAGTGCTGGCGAAGCCGTCGAGATAGTCTATCAAGGTCTGTTTCTGACGGGCAATTACTGCTTCGCTAGTGCCTCGCTCGCTGGGCCAGTCAATGTTAGAGACCGTGGCGAGCCATGCGGCACGCATCTCACGCTTCTGCTCCTCGGCCTTCAAGGCAGGAAACACTAGCGCAAGCGTCATAATGAGAATTGTTAGTTTTTTTGCCATCTTTTATAGTAGTTTTAATTCAAAGTTCACAGTTGTCAATTGTCAGTTTATCGTTTATCAGGGATCCTCTAAACTCTAACCTCTAAACTGCGCGAAGCGCTATCAACCGACAAAGATAAAATATAAATCTCAAAAATTGTGTTCTTAATCATTAAAAAAGATTAATAGTCAAGAAATACCTATCAATAACAGCAACTAGTCAAAACAGTTCTTGGCAAAATATATAGGGACAAATTGCCACGAAGGCTCACTTTTTTATGCTTCGTGGCATATTATAGCGCTATAATTTGTCACGAAAAGGGCTAGGATGTTTTCATTGATTAATATCAGGCGTTTGCATAAAAATGAGAAAAAAAAACGGTCACATTTCATTAATATTTGCACAGTTAATTTAAATTTTCTACATTTGCACATTAAAATCAATAACCAAGAAAAAAATGAAAAGGACTTTTTTTATTATTCTGCTAATAATTGCAGCTGCTATAGGATATAACGCCAGCGTTCTCGCTGAAGATATTGCTGGCGATGTGAACGGCGATGGCAACATCACTGCCGCCGATGTGACAGCACTCTACAACTATCTGCTCAACAACGATACCAGCGAACTCGTTAATGGTGACCAGAATGGCGACGGAGAAATCACCGCCGCCGATGTCACTATGGTCTATGAGATTCTTCTCAACGGAGGGTCCGACTCAGGGCTGCCCGACTTCACGGTCAACGTGGTGTATAACGGCAACGAGGCGACTGTCACAGTAGCCAATAACATCAAAAGCCTGATGACTGTGGTAGTCAACGGCGCCCACGTCAATATCGTGGCCGACGCAACGCTGCAAGACTCGGTAATCTACAACCTGAGCGGCTCAACCACCAACGGCTCGTTCTACATGGACGGTGACTACAAGTGCTTTGTGAACCTCACCGACCTCACCATCAACAACCCCGATAGTGCCGCCATCAACATCGATAACGGCAAGCGCATCGACGTCACTCTCAACGGCAACAACACCCTCACCGACGCCACTGGCGGAGCGCATAAGGCTTGCTGCTTCATCAACGGCCATGCCGTGATTGCCGGCTCGGGAACTCTCACCATCACCGGCAACACCAAGCACGCCTACTTCAGCGATGAATACACCCGCATGACCAGCGGCACCATCAACGTGACCAACTCGGTGAGCGACGGCTTCCACATCAACCAATATTTCCAGATGGACGGCGGCACAGTGACCATCAACACCTCAGGAGGCGACGGCGTGGACGTGGGATGCACTAAAGACGAGACCGACACCAACAACGGACAGTTCATCATGAACGACGGCACGCTCAACGTCACCACTACAGCCAATGCCGTGAAGGGCATCAAGAGCGAGTCGATAATGACCATCGCAGGCGGCTCAATAACTGTAAGTACAAGCGGTGACGCCGTGTATGACGCTACAGAGGCCGACATCAGCAGCTGCGCGGCAATCAAGTGCGACAGCACCTTCATCATGACCGACGGCACTGTTTACCTCACCAGCACCGGCATTGGCGGCAAGGGACTCAACACCGATGGCAGCGTGAACATCAGCGGCGGCACGTTCACCGCAATCACCATCGGCAACGTCTATGAGTACTCCTCTACCCTCGATACCAAGGCGGGTGGCGTGAAAGCCGACGGCTCAATAACTATCAGCGGCGGCACCGTGCGCGTGGCTGCCAGCCGTGACGATGCGCGAGCCTTCAACGGCAAGTGCGGCTTCTACACCAACGGCGGCTATATCCTGGGCATTGGCGGCAAGTCATCGACAGTGAGCACCGGCTACACCCAGAAGTACAAATACCTGCGCAACCAAGTCATCACAGGCGGCTCGACCTACACCTGCGAAGGCATATCATTTGCAATTCCCTCATTCTACTCCAATGCCGCCGCAATGGTGGTGGTTTCTACACCTAATTTATAATATAAGGTTTTGAAGATTAGAGCTTAATGAACTAATTGGGGACGGTTCTCAATTAGTTCATTTTTATTTTTTGAACTAATTGGGGACGGTTCTCTTTTAGTTCATTTTTTCTTTTTTTAAAAAAATCTCACTTCGTTGCAACATTTTGTCAATGTTGTTGCGTCTAATGCATGAAAACAATTAATTTTGACATGGATTTGACAAATCACACATCCATTAGAATAAAAAAAACTCAAGAATATGAAAAAGATTATTTTTACAATGCTAATGGCAGTGCTGGTGCTCGCCACTGCCCAGGCAAGAGACGAGCGAAGAGACAACCACAATACTGTCTCCACCGAACAGACGGCTGAAAATGCCTCTGAACAAGAACAAGTAAGTGTTCAACAAGCCGATGAAGATGAGAGCGACACCGCCGACAAGGTGACAATCACCAAAAACGGTTTAATCGTGAAGGACCGCAACGGCAATGCCGTGGAAATAAGCACCGGAGACCTGAGCCGCATCATCAACGAGCACCTCGACGACACTGTGCTAAGCATCACTCAGGATGAGGGCATAGAGATTAACTCCGAGAATGTGAACGCGATGGCACAGCGAGGTATGGACCTTGCCGAAGACATTTCCCGAGCCTTCTTTGCAGCTCTAGTGGCTATTGTATTCCTCTCGCTGCTGTTCTACTTTCTGCACCGCCGCCGCAAGTACAAAACCATTGACCGCGCTATCCAGGCAGGATACCCTTTGCCCGACGAGTTCTTCGGAAAACGCTCGCAGCACGTTCCGCAGCAACCAACTAATGTCTATGTCACACAAGTAACACCTCCCGACACCGACACCAATCAAGCCGCCCCAGGCTCGGTGCCCCCTAGCTACGGTCAGAGCAGCAACCCACTCAACAACATCACCGACTGGACTCCGTTCAAGAAAGGCATCAAGATTACCGCTTGGGGACTCGGACTGCTGTTCTTCTTCTGGATTTTGGGAGCACAACCCATCGCGGCTCTTATGGTGATAGTGGTGTTCATAGGCCTGGGCAAACTCTTCATCACCTACCAGGAGCAGCAGAACCTCAAAAACCAATGGCAACAACAGCAGTGGACACAGCAGCCGCAACAACCACAACAGCAGTGGACACAGCAACCGCAGCAGCAGTGGCAACAATACCCTCCACAGCAACCTCCTCACAATGTGCCTCCCGTACCCGAGACTCCACCTGAGTTTAACCAAAACAGATAGTTGATCGTAGTGTGGCTTATAGAACTCCTAGAAGTTATAGACAATCTAGACCGGCAATCCCTAAACTCTAAACTGCGCAAAGCGCTCAATTAACAACCGTGTTATCCAAAGTTGAAGAACTGAAACTCATTTCCCGATGCGTGCTTGCCGACGACAGGCACGCTTTCGGGACGCTCGTCGAGGCCTATCAGCCGCGACTGAGGCGGTTCTTCATGAACCTCACCCTGGGCGACGAATATTTGAGCGACGACCTGGCGCAGGAGACGTTTGTAAAGGCCTACATCGAGCTTCGCAGCTTCAGGGGGATGGCACGCTTTGGCACATGGCTGTTCCGCATTGGCTACAACGAGTTCTACAGCTATAAGCGCAGTCAGCACCCCACAGGAGACATTGAGAGTGCCCCCGAACAATTCTCAACTCCTATCGACTCCAGCGAGATAGCAATGGACGTGAAGACGGCGATGGCGCAGCTCAGCGAAATAGAGCGCACAGCGGTAACACTGTTCTACATCGACGACCTGCCCGTTAAGAAGATAGCAACAATCACTGGATTGAACCAAAACACAGTGAGGTCACACCTCCACCGAGCAAAAGAGAAAATGGCTAAAACGCTGAAAACTGATATCTGATAACTGATATCTGATAACTGACAACTGAAAACTAATAAATTATGAGCAAACGAGAGAACAAAGACATAGAGCTGGGCAAATTGCTCAAGCAGGACGGTTGGGGAGCCGAGTCCAACGAGTGGTTCACTCACCGCGTGATGCACAAGCTGCCCGCCAAGAAAAACAACTCCGCGCTGCATCTTGCATGGACGTGCCACATCGCTGCCATAGTGGTGTGTGCCGCCTACTGGCTGTGGGCGTTAGTCTTCAACGACAACACCGTCATCACCGTGCGCCACATCATCTACTTCGTAGTTGCCATCGCAGTAACCATCATGCTCACAGTATCGCCCATAGTGGCAATATTCCGCCGGGGATAATCAATCATTCAAGTTTCTAAAGTTCTAAAACTTTAAAAACTTGAAGGTTAGAGGTTAGAGGTTAGTGTTTAGAGAAAAATTTTTTCAAAATTTTCTATATTTCACACTGATTATCCTCTAAACACGAACCTCTAACCACTAAACTTTTGTGCACAGCACAAACTAAACACTAACCTCTAAACACTAAACTTTTGTGCGCAGCACAAACTAAACACTAACCTCTAACCTCTAAACTTTTGTGCGCAGCACAAACTAAACACTAACCTCTAACCACTAAACTTTTGTGCGCATCACAAACTAACCTCTAAACCGATTCCCGCCAATTTGCGAAATTGGAGGGAATTTGTTACTTTTGCACTCGAAATATGGACTCTAAACTGACACAAAAATTATAATTTGTAAATTCGCACCAAATTTGATGATTATGACAAAAGAAGAATTGCTCAAGCGATTGCAAGATATCGAATGGGAGGACTTTGAATGTAAGGAGGCAAAGTCTTCTCTGCCGAAGAATATTTGGGAAACCGTTAGCGCATTCTGCAACACCTCTGGCGGATGGATTGTGCTTGGTGTTCGTGAAGAAAAAGTGGGCAAAAATAAAAATTTTGTCATTGAGGGAGTGAATAATGCTGAGAAACTTGAGCAAGATTTTATTGGCACATTACGGTCCAAGACAAAGTTTAATGTGGCTATATCGGTAAAGTCACAGAAATATGACGTTGAAGGTAAGACTCTTCTTGCTTTTTTTATCCCTTCATCAACTGTAAAACCTGTTTACTACAATAATAATCTATCAAATACTTTTATTAGAAGTGGAAGTGGCGACCAGCATGCTAATGATGCTGAAATAGCTGCCATTCAACGCGATCAAGCTTTTGGAAGTCGGTCAGAGTTAGATGTTCCAAACACAAGTTTCGATGACATAAATATTGGGTCATTGCAGACTTTCCGTCGCAGGATTCAGCAGTATAACGAAACTCTTGTTTATAATGAGTTTGACGACATAGAGTTTTGTAAGAAAGTGGGAATCACTCATCATGGGAATATGACTTATGGAGGCCTGCTCATGCTTGGTAAACGAGATTCTATACATGAGCACATAGGTAACTTTTGGATTGACTTTATTGAAATACCTGGTGACTCATATTCAAACGCCGAGGAACGTTACACTTACCGAATGCCAGAGCAGGACAATATTTGGGAGTCTTTCAAAATAATCATGCAACGTCTGCGCCTTTATGTTGACAATCCTTTTGTAGCTCGCGAAGGTGGATTTGCGGCTGAAGACAACTCACAATTGTATTGCTTGCGTGAAGGGCTTGTAAATCTTTGTGCACATGCTGACTACTTTAGCCCTATGCACCCCACTGTAAGAGTGTTTGACAATCGCATAGAGTTTCAAAATCCAGGGACATTTATTGTTAGTATAGATGAGGTAAAAAACCGCAACGTTTCTTTGCCACGAAACCCCACAATCATTAATCTGTTCAGATATGCAAGATTATCAGAAAATGCTGGATATGGCATTGATAAGATTATTAAATGGAAATCATTGACCAACTACGATGTAGAGTTCGACACGAGTTTACTCTACTCAACTGTAACCTATTTTCTACCACAAAAAGGTGGTCAGAAAGGTGGTCAGAAAGGTGGTCAGAAAGGTGGTCAGAAAACCAAAGAACACCTACTTATATTGATTGCGTCGGAACCAACTATTTCAAGAAAGAAGCTTTCAGAAATACTAGGAATAGCTCAATCGGCAATACAGAAGCATATTAATAATCTAAAACAACAAGGTAAATTAATACGAATAGGAGGCGCAAAAGGTGGTTATTGGAAAGTAGTTAAATAATAATTACTAAAAAGCACTCGAAATATGGACTCTACACTAAATATCACTCAACAACCTGCGATGGCTATTGACATTGAGAGGGATAGACTTTCTTATCTCATCTTTGGCAATGGCATAAAAGCAGTGAACGGGGAGATAACGCTTGACGGTGGCGACTTGAAGCATGCGCTGGAAACGGCTGTCTATGACACTCCCCTACTGCTTGAGGATTACAGCCGCACCACCATCGCGCTGCACTCGCAGCACTTCGTGGTGATGCCGGCGGAGCTTATGCCGAAAGCTGACCTGGTTTTTAAAGCGACGTTCTCAAGTCTTGAGGGCGAACTGATGACGTGCAAAGTGAAGAACACCGATGCTGCCATCGCCTGCGACGTGCCGCATGGCGTGACGGCGTTCCTCAAGCGCACCTTCGGCAACCCCGAGCTGCTGCATCACCTCGCTCCGCTCATCGCCTATTGCGCCGAGGCGTACGCTGACGACAACGGCTGCCTGCACATTAATATAAATAAGGAGGTGGCTCACATCGTGGCGACACTGGGCGGCAAATTGCAGCTCGCCAACACCTACCCTTACCGCTCGCTCGACGACGTGATATACTTCGCCCTGGCGGCGTTCAAAGAGTGCCACTTCGACAGCCGAGCCGATAAAATCATCCTCTCGGGCGACAACGAGCTGCGCTCACAACTTGCCGAACAGCTGCGCCAGCGAGTCGCCTACGTCATGCCAGAACTCATACCCGCATCAGCACTCACCGCCATAGGCAACGAAGCGATAAAACTACCATTCAATTTAGTCACCACAGCGATATACACTTAGTTTAAACTAGAGATTCTAGAAAATCTAGAAAACCAGCGAGCAGGCGAGCGGCACAACCAGCGAGCGCAGCGAGCGGCACAACCCCTTTAATATATCCCATTTTAAGTTAAAATATGTTTTTTCTTTCAATTCTTGGGTCTCGTTTTTGAGAAGAGGTTACAGATTATAAGCACCGCAATGGCGGTAAAAGTGGAGTAAAACACATAACTTCAGTTTACAAACGTAAATGTTACAGAACGTAAAGGATGGTTGCCCAGGTGGGCAGCCATTTGTAATTTTGTGCCATCAAAACAAAATCCACAAGGCGCAAGAGCGTGTAATGTTACACATCTCTACAGCCCGTATGTCAAACAAATAATTAGAGTAATGAAGTTATTTTCACGTATTTTTATTTTCGCATTAGTAACCGTTTTATCTATTAATTTCTCAGCTAACGCCGCCGATCCAGAACCTAACCAGACCAAGGGCGCAAACATGGCATCAAAAGCCACCACCAAAGAAAACACCAACCCGCAAGTTGAAAAACTGCTCAATTTCGCTTACAGATTTAAAGGAGTCCCCTACCGCTTGGGGGCTAACGGTCCACACCGCTTTGACTGCTCGGGTTTTACCAGCTATGTCTTTAGGGAATTTGGCTACAAACTCGAACGCCGTGCGAGCCTGCAAGTGCGCAACGGCAAGAAAGTGGAGCGCGGCAATCTCCAGCCTGGCGACCTAGTGTTCTTTGGCGGTCGCAGCAACCGCAGCGGCATAGGCCATGTGGGCATCATCACCGAGGTTGATGCCAACGGTCACGACTTCCGCTTCATCCACGCCTCAACTCGCAACGGCATCACCGTGAACCACTCCAGCGACAGCTATTACCGGGTACGCTACCGCGGCGCATGCCGAGTGATACAACCAGCAGAACCGCAACTCTCGCTTCTCGATGAGTTGAAGAAATCCATAAACGAGTAAATGAAAACTGCGGCTGGCAAACGAGATTACCAGCCGCAGTTTTTTATGTGGAGTTTTGTACATCAACTTGCAGAACCGCTTGGAATCACAACCACATCATCGAGGCCGAAACATTGCTTGATGGCTTTCCTTATGGCTGTAGCCTCGCGTCCGTTGCCCTTGAGGATTTTGAGCACTATCTTGATATACTCCTCTCGGCTCTTGAGTCCGCACAGCCCCGCCACTCCGCTCTGGGTGAGCATAAGCTTCTGGTTATAGACCATGAGCACCTTATCGTAGTCCTTCTTCTGCACATACACATGGAACTCCCGGCAGAGCATCTCGTAGATGCCTCGCGGATTTATCTCGTTGACGAGGTCAATCATGTGATCCTCGAGAGCGCTGATGTTGCGGAACTTCATATCTACCCGAATCTCTATGTCGTGCTTCACGCGATGGCGAGTGTGCATTAGAGCCTGCTGCTTGATTTCGTTGTCGAAATTTTTGATAACCGAACGACTCACGCTGGCAAACACGTCGTTCTCATTCTTGTGGCGATACTTTGCCACTGCACGCACTACTCCCTCAAGCATGAGGATGTTCTCAATCTCGGCTACGTTAGGCACAAGAATCTTCTTCTTGCGCAGGTATTCCACCTCTTTCTCATCGCGACGGTCGCGATCCACGATACCCCAGCTATCGAGGTGATGCAGAGCCTCCAACCCGTTGAATGAGCGCACACTCTCTATCACCTTGTTGCAACTGCCCAATGCCTTGACGGTATATTCTGGGAATACCAGCGAGTAGAGCCTGGAGTCGATGCTGTGCTCGTCGTCGCCCTCGACAAAAAGCACTGGTTTGCGCGTACCCAGCAGGTCGATGTAGAGGCTGTCGCTCAAATTTGTGCTGGAGCTGAGCACTTCATAGTCCCAGGTCTCCATCTCGGGGTTGAAATCCTTTACCCACACGCACTTGTTATCGACACGCGAGCTGGCGAAGTCCACATCGTGGGTGCTATAGACAAAGGTGCAGTCGGGTCGCATCTCCTCAATCACGTTCCATAGTGTGTGCATGATTGACGGGTGGATGAATGTCTCGGGGTCGTCAACAAAGATCACGGCGTCTTCCATGGCATATAGCACGGCTCCCAGGTAGTAGAGCACCGCCTTCTCGCCATCGCTAAGTCGCAACGACGAATATTTGTCGCTCTGCCCCTCGGTGGTAAACAGTATCTTACCGTTCTCACGCAGCACCTTGTTTTTTGGGAACACTTCCTGCCACATCTTCACCACTTTGTCGAGCTTGGTCTTGGGAAGCTCTATCGCCTCGCCCATCAGCTGGTGAGCCTTAAAGTTCATCAGGTCGCGGAACTCATCAATGAGCATCACATAACTCAGCTTGTCGAACTCGCTCCTGGCGGTGTTCACCACCTGCTGCATGTTCTGGTTTAGCTTGTCGAAACGTTCCTCTATCGAGCCTTTGAGCTGCGGTCGGTTGTCTTCGACAGGGAAAATGGCGCGCAACGCCGAGATGCGATAAGCCTGCTCTCCACACTGCTCCACGAGCTTGTTGCAGAAGCGTGTCTTACCCGCACCATTGGCACCAATAATGGTCACCTGACGCACATCCCTGAGGATTTCGCCTTTTTTACCAGTAATCTTGTTGGGAAGTAATAGATCCATAGTATTTTAGCTAACAAGCAGACAAGTCAACGAGCAACAAGGCAATAAAAGTCGATGAAACTCGCATTAGAGTCCACTTAAATTATTGACGATTTTACAGTTCCTTGGCGAGCTCGCGGCCGTAGCTGCGGCATTGCTCGATAGCAGCCTGGTCGGGAACCCACTGGATGCGGATGCCATCGTTGATGAGCTCAAAGCCGCAACCTTCGAGCAGTCCGTTGAGCAGCTTCACGCCCTCACCGCTCCATCCGAAGCTACCGAATGCCGCCGCTTTCTTGTTTTTGAGCTTCATGCCTTTAGCCATCTCGAGCAGCCCGGTGACGGCATGAGCCAAGACATTGTTGATGGTTGGCGAGCCCACGAGCACCGCCTTCGAGGCGAAGATGTCGGTGAGTACGTCGTTCTTGTCCTCCTTAGCCGCATTGTAAATCTTCACCTCCACCTCTGGGTCAGCCTCCTGAATGCCTCGCGCTATCTCCTGCGCCATGGTGCGGGTGCTGTTCCACATTGTGTCATAGACGATAGTCACCATGTTCTCTTGATAGCTTGCAGCCCATTCTTGGTATTTCTCGATAATCATGCCAATGTTCTTGCGCCAAATCACGCCGTGGCTCGGGCACACCATGTTGAGCGGCAGGTTCATGGCAAGGATTTCCTTCACTTTGCGAGTCACCATCATGCTGAACGGTGCGAGGATGTTGGCATAGTATTTCTTTGCCTCATAGAGCATCTCCGCCATATCCACACGGTCGTCGTAGAGCGACTCGGTGGCGTAGTGCTGGCCGAAGCCGTCATTGGAGAATAGGATGTTCTCGCCGTCCATGTAGGTGAACATCGTGTCGGGCCAGTGCAGCATGGGAGCCTCGATAAAGGTAAGCGCGCTTTCGCCTATCTCGAGTTTGTCGCCAGTCTTCACGGTCACGAAGTTCCAGTCCTGATGGTAGTGCCCCTGGATAATGGCCTTGCCCTTGGCGGTGCAGTAGATGGGCACATCGGGAATCTCGCGCATCAGCTCGGGCAACGCGCCGCTGTGGTCGCTCTCGTTGTGCTGCATGATGATGGCGTCGATGGTCTTGAGGTCAACCACCTCTTTCAGTCGCGCCACAAACTCACGGTCGTAAGGTCCCCACACGGTGTCGATGAGGACAGTTTTCTTGTCCTTAATTAGATAGGAATTATAGCTTGACCCCTTAAAGGTCGATAACTCGTCGCCATGGAAATGAGTGAGTTCCCAATCAACCTTACCCACCCAAGTCACTTTTTCGGTAATTTTCTTAGACATTGTTGTGATTTATTGTTGTTCTATAATTTGTTTATTTCATCGATAGACAAGTCTGTTATTTGAGAAATCATTTCTGGTGACATACCCGACAGCTTGCACTTGCGAGCAATATCAACTTTTTCCTCGGCACGACCCTCGGCACGACCCTCTGCACGACCCTCGGCACG
>ERZ842401.1126-NODE-1126-length-39021-cov-19.025535_pt1 | contig 39021 bp, 48 predicted proteins | sample MGYA00521270_ERZ842401 | MGnify/ENA primary metagenome ERZ842401 (study PRJEB31892, sample SAMEA3878208) | bioreactor metagenome | biome: Moose rumen | place: Sweden | collected 2011-10 | study: EMG produced TPA metagenomics assembly of the PRJEB12797 data set...
AATCGGCGGGCGACACGAAATAGAGCTTGTCGTCGTACAGCACCTCGCAGCGACCTGCGCGGCAGTGGTTTAGCTCGATGGCGTTGAGCGGCACGTCCTGTTGTTCGGGAATCCACTCCGCCATGGCAAAGTCCACGAACATCAGGTGGATTCCGCGGAACAGCTCGTAGTCGGTCATCGTTCCCGCGCCCGTGCCGTTGCGGGCGCACCACACAACCTCGCCGTCATGCCCCTCCGTGCGGACGAGCGACGAGCCAAAGATTCCCGTGGTCAAAAATTGGATTGAGCTATCCATGCTGCATCACGCTACAAAAGCCTGTATAGTTGCACGAGGCTCTTTTTGTCTTTTGACAGCACCTCGTTGTCGAGGAGCGAAAAACCGTTCGCCGTGTAAAAATCGACGAGCTTCTGCTTTTTCTCGCATTCAAGGAACACTGTCTTTCCGCTCGAAAAGGAAAGGACGGCTTTGACCTGCCGCAAGGCGATTGTCATCAAGTCCGCACCGGAAATCGAGCCGCAGCTCCCGTTGAAGTTCCGCCCGAACTGCGCGATGATGATTGCGGGGACATTGTATGCGTCCGAGTCCTCGTCATAATAGCCGAACCTGCCGATTACTTTTTCCGTCGTTTTTGAAAGCGAAGCCTTCTTTAAGGTGAGCATTTTTGTGGCAAGCGAAAAGTACCCGACCAAATCAAATTCGCTTGCACTTTTTACGGTATAGACAAGGTATGTTGCCGCAGTACATAGTTTCGTCGCCTGCATAGATTTCGCTTTCAGGAAATTCTCGACATCTTTGTTCGGAGATTCAAATGATTCTGCCATCACATTGAAATACTCCCCGCCGTCTTCCATTGCGAGCAGTTCCGAGATGCGCTGGATTATGTAGTCACTTTGTTTTGCCAAGCGTTGCATGTATGATTTTTGCCATTTCCTCTTTTGAAACTATGGAAAATTCAATTTCCCTCAGGGGCTGCGGCTCTTGCGTGAACAATTTTGCAAAGGCGTCGGCCTCTTTCTTTGAGCTGATGACGAACGATTTTTTCAAACTTGATGTGGCCATACAAAACCTCCCTCACAGAATCTGATAATACTGTACACGATTTTTGCCCCGCCGTCAATGAGGAGAAAAATTGCCCCCCCCCCCGTTTGTCCAAATGGAGCATTTTACTGACTGAATGGAGCGGAACGCAGATGTTTGTTAGTGTATGCTAACGGCATGAAAGAAGTTGCACAGAAGAAAGCAAAACAAAAACCGCTTCCCCGGCTGCTTGCGGCGGCGGGAAGCCACAAAATCCTCATCTATGCCTCCTGGGTTTTGAGCGCGGTGAGCGCATTGGTCGCGCTCGTGCCGTTCGTGTTCATCTGGCTCATCGTGCGCGAGGTGCTTGCGGTCGCGCCGGACTTTTCGCGGGCGGCGCACATCACGCAAAACGGCGTCTGGTCGTGCATTGCGGCGGCGGCGGCGTTCCTCGTCTACATCGCCGCGCTCATCTGCTCGCACTTGGGCGCGTTCCGAATCGCATCGAACCTCAAGAAAACGCTGCTTGCCAAAATCGCCCTTCTTCCGCTCGGCACGATTGAGAAGTTCGGGAGCGGCAGGCTCCGCAAAATCGTGAACGAGACGAGCTCTCAGGCGGAGACGTTCCTTGCACACCGACTTCCCGACAAGTACAACGCGCTTGCGACGCCCGTTGGTCTGCTCCTCTTGCTTTTCTATTTCGACTGGCATCTTGGGCTTCTGAGCCTCGTTCCCGTCGCGCTCGGCTTCGTGATTATGAGCGCGATGACGGGCGAGCGGATGAAGGCGAAGCTCAAGGAGTACCAGAACGCGCTCGACGCGATGTCGAATCAGGCGGTGGAGTACGTTCGCGGCATTCCCGTCGTCAAGACGTTCGCGCAGACGATTTTCACGTTCCGCGCGTTCAAGCAGTCCATCGACGACTACGGCAAGTGGGTCATCGCCTACACGCGGGAGCTTCGGCTGCCGATGATTCTGTTCACCGCGTGCACCAACGGCGTGTTCGTCTTCCTGATTGCGGCGGGACTGTACGCGACGCGCGAGGCGGTCAGTCAAGAATTCCTGCTCAACCTCATCTACTACATCGTCATCACGCCCGTCATCTCCGTCACGCTCATGCGGCTAATGTACATGAGCGAGGACGCGATGGTCGCAGAGGACGCGCTTTCCCGCATGGACGAGGTGCTGAACGCGGCGGCGTTTGACGCGGCGGGGAAGGGCGGAGAGCCGAAGGGTAACGACATCGAATTGAAGCACGTCAGCTTCTCCTACGACGGCAAAACCGAGGTGCTGCACGACATCACGCTTTCAATCCCAGAGAAGCGCACGGTCGCGTTCGTGGGCGCAAGCGGCGGCGGAAAGAGTACGCTCGCCTCGCTCATCGCGCGGTTTTTCGACGCGACGGCGGGCGAAATCACGCTCGGCGGAACGGACGTGCGCACAATTCCTCAAGGCGAGCTGATGAGGCGCGTTTCGTTCGTGTTTCAGGACGCAAAGCTGCTCAACACTTCTATTTTGGAAAATGTGCGGCTTTCGCGCCCCGAAGCAAGCGAGGCGGAAGTCATGGACGCGCTTGAAAAGGCGCAGTGCGCTGACATCATCAGAAAACTCCCCGACGGCATCCATACGCAGCTGGGCGCACAGGGCGTGTATCTTTCTGGCGGCGAAAAACAGCGCGTTGCGATTGCGCGGACGCTCCTCAAAGACGCGCCGATTGTGATTCTGGACGAGGCTACCGCCTTTACCGACCCCGACAACGAGGCGAAGGTGCAGCGGGCGTTCAGCGAGATGGCGCGGTCAAAGACGGTCATCATGATTGCGCACCGCCTTTCCACTGTGCGGAACGCCGATGAAATCTGCGTCATCGCGGACGGGCGCATTGCAGAGCGCGGCTCGTTCGAGAAGCTTTCGGCTGCGGGCGGCTTGTTCAGCGCGATGTGGCGCGACTACCAGAAATCCGTGGAATGGAAGATTTAGGAGAACAGTATGATTCAGTATTTGCAAAAAACGTTCGCGCTTTCCGAGCGGGGGGCGCGGGATTTGGTCAAGGCGTGCCTGTTCGCCGCGGTGCAGGACATCTCGTTCATGCTCCCCGTGTCGCTTCTGTACTTTTTTGTGTGCGATGCGCTGGGTGCAAGTGGCGGTGCGTTCCCCGCAGGGCGCGTGGCGTTCTACGGAGCGGGCTGTGTGGTGGCACTTGTCTTCATTATGGTTGCGACCGTGTTCCAGTACAACAGCTGCTACTTTGCCACCTACATCGAAAGCGGCGTGCGGCGGATTGCGCTCGCGGAGCGGCTGCGGAAGATTCCGCTGTCGTTCTTCGGCAAGAAGGACTTGGCGGACTTGACGACCACGCTCATGGCGGACAGCACGTCGATGGAAAAGATTATGAGCCATTCCGTGCCTGCCCTCGCGGGCGCGGTCATCTCTACGACGCTCATCGGCGTGTCGCTTTTCTCATTCGACGCGCGAATGGCGGCGGCGTGTTTGTGGGTGCTTCCGATTTCGTTCGCGATTATGGCGACCTGCGCGAAGATTCAGGAGCGCGTGTCGGCGCGGACGCACGAGGCGAAGGTCGCGTGCGAGGAGGGCATTCAGGAGTTCATCGAGGCGATAAAGGACTTGAAGTCGTGCAACGCCGAAAAAGCCTACCTTGCGGACTTGAGCGCGAAAATCGACGCGCACGAGAAGCGGGCGATTGCGGGCGAGGTGACCATCGGCATCATCGTGACGAGCGCGACGCTCGTGTTAAAGCTCGGCATGGCGACGGTGGCACTTGCGGGCGGCGTTCTGCTCGTGCGTGGGGAGCTTTCCGTTCCCGTGTTCTTCATGTTCCTGCTCGTCGCCTCGCGCCTGTACGACCCGCTCAACACCGCGTTGCAGCACTTGGGCGCAATCAACGGCGCACGCCCCACGGTCGCACGGCTCGACGAGGTGCTTTTCCAGCCGATTCAGACGGGAAAGACGGAACTGACGAACAACGGCACGGACATTGTGTTCAGCGATGTGCAGTTTTCCTACAAGGACGGCACAAAGGTGCTTGACGGCGTGACTTTTACGGCGAAGCAGGGCGAGGTGACCGCGCTTGTCGGCACGAGCGGAAGCGGAAAGACCACCGTTTCGCGCCTTGTTTCGCGCTTCTGGGATGCGGACTCAGGGAGCATCACCGTGGGCGGCATGGAAGTGCGCGACATTGACCCGGAAACGCTCATGCGCCTGTACTCGATTGTGTTTCAGGAGGTGACGCTTTTTGACAACACGATTCTGGAGAACATCAGGCTCGGAAAGAACGGGGCGACCGACGAGGAAGTGCGGGAAGCGGCGCGTCGGGCAAATGTGGACGAGTTCGCCTCAAAACTCCCCGATGGCTACCAGACGCGAATCGGCGAGAACGGCTCGCGGCTTTCGGGCGGGGAGCGGCAGCGCATTTCGATTGCCCGCGCCTTTTTGAAGGACGCGCCCGTCATCCTTCTGGACGAAGCGACCGCAAGCCTTGACGCAGAAAACGAAACGCAGATTCAGCAGTCGCTTTCGCGCCTTATCAAAGGCAAGACCGTGCTGGTCATCGCCCACCGCATGCGCACCGTGCTGAACGCGGACAAAGTGGTGGTGCTTGACGGCGGCAAAGTCGCAGAAAGCGGTACGCCCGCAGAACTCTTGGCGCGCGGCGGTGTGTTCGCGCAGATTGCGGCGGCGCAGACGGCAGCAAACGGGTGGACGGTGTAGGGGGGGGCTTTATTCCATCGTGAGCGCAATGTGCAGGGCTTTTTTCAGGCTGTTCTTTCCTCCGCTCAATGCGCTGCCACAAGCCGCATCTTTATGTGCGGAATGCCGTCCTCCTCAAGGTACAAGTGATATGCGTCGGTGTCGAAGTCGTCGATGTCCTGCTCCGCGCAGTTCTGCTCCACAATGAACACCGCCATGCGCGCCGAAAGTTCGGAAAAATGCTTGACGACTAGATTCATTTTTTTTCATCTCGCCCTGCAGTATATTATATTTTCGATTTTTCAAGACTTGATTTCCTGCTCAATCTGTAAAAATTCTTTTTCTCAAATACTGATTTTTTGTGCTACAATCTTTTTATGACCCTTTCAGAAATTATGAATCAAAAAGTGTTTGCCGTTGTGGGAAATACGGTGAATCCTGAAAAATACGCCTACAAAATCAAAGCGGGACTGTTGGCTCACGGCTACGAGGTGTACGCCGTCGGAAAGGAATTGCAAAGTCTGAACGACATTGAAGGCGAAATTGACGTAATTGACCTTTGCATACATCCAGCCGTTGGACTTTCGTTGCTCCGCGAGTGCAAAAAAACGGTTAAGTGTATCGTGATTCAGCCGGGAGCGGAAAGCGAAGAACTCCTTGCATTTTTGGACGAGCAAAAACTCCCGTATATTCAAGGTTGTCTTCTTGTGGGATTGAGCGTGTACGCAAAGAAAAAAGGTAATGTCTGAAATTTCCTAAATCTCGCCAGTCAATGTTTGTTTTATTGCTATAAAATGTGATAAGAAAAATGTATTTTTTTATCAAATAAAATTATGGAGGAAAAAAATGAAAAAATTGCTCGCGCTCGTTCTTACGTCGCTCGCACTTTTTCAAGCGGTGGCAAAAGGCTCTCCGAAGGTTTCAATGGAACTTCCTGGAGGAAAAACAAAGTCCTACAAGTCGATTTCCGCGGCTCTTAGCGCAATCGGAAAAAAAGAGGGCGATTTCAAAATCAAACTTCCTGCGGGAACGTATGAAGAAGTCCTTTATTACACGGGATCTGCGAACATAATTATTTCTGGAGAGGGAACTCAAAAATTCGGGGCGGACGTTGTTGTAAAGGCGGCAAACAGCGGAAATATCCTTGCGGCAAAAAAAGGTTCGTCGGGAATGAGGCAGCGTTGTCTGTTTCAGTACGAGGGAACGGGAAATTTGACACTTGAAAACCTAACGCTCCACAATACGTTTGAGCGCGGTTCGGTGAAAGGAAACGACACGCAAGCGGAGGCTCTTGGATTTGACTCCACGGGCAATTTTGCCGCTTACAACTGCTCGTTCAAAAGTCATCAAGACACAATCCGCACGTCTGGAAAAGCCTGGTTTTGCTCGTGCTATATTGAAGGCGACACGGACTTTTTGTGGATGGTTGCTTCGGGAACGGTTGCGCTTTACGAGGACTGCGACATCGTTTCGGTGTTTGACAAAAACGCTTCAAATCACACGTCTTACGTGTGCGCTCCACAAATGACAATCGGAAATAAAGCGGGAAAAGGGCTTGTCATCATGGATTCTCGGATTTCGAGCCAAGACGGACAAACAACGTACCTTGCAAGAACTCCCTGGTCGAATGGCTACTATAATCAAGTTGCTGTAATTCGCACAAACCTTGAAGACGTTGACGAAGCCTGGTACAAAACGCCACTCGACGCAGAGGGAATTCCACATTCAATCATTGGTTGGAAGATTGACGGCGCGTCTTCGGACGGTTTGGACGTTGAAAAAAGCGACATCGTTTCCGAATCGGACGCAAAAACCGAATTTGGCGGACGACGCGCCGTTTTGAATCGCTATTTTGACATTGCGTCAATGAAATATCGAAAAGATGCGGATTCTTACTGGGACACCGATACGTTAATCGCCGAGCGAGGCTGGAAAACACCTGCCGACACGTCGCTTGCGCTTTTGGAAAACGAAAAAGAGAGCGTTCGCACAACGTACATTTTGGACGGAAAGCACGAGTACGCAGAACTCAAACTCGACGGATTTTCTGGCGAAAAGAAAAAATCTCATCTTGTGGGAAAAGCGGGTTCTTCGATTTCGTTCCCCGTCAAAGGAAAATCGCTTGTTACGGTAACGGGGTATTACGCGGGAAGCGGCACGATTGAAGCGGGAAAGCAAGGCAGCGCGATTTTGAACGTTGCCACGGGTTCAACATCAACTCAAAAAGAAGCCACGTACATCGTTTACGAAGGCGCGACGGACGTAAAAATCACCGCGCTCGACAAAATGTACGTTCTTAGAATCGACGTGGATTCCGACGACACGCTTGATTTTGTTCCCGTGCGCTCGATTTTGGTTTCTTCCGAAGATGACGTTCAATCGATAAAAGGAAACAAGCAACTCAAATTTTCTGCAAAACTTTCTCCCGCCCGCCCCACGAACAACGGCGTTCTTTGGTCGGTTTCTGACGAAAATGCCGCAACGATTGATTCCGACGGACTGCTTCGCGCAAAAGACGTGAGCGAGGACGTGGAGATTTTAGTTCGAGCAAAGGCTCGTGATGAAAACGCCGTTTTGGGAGAAATCAAAATCAAAATTGAAAAGCGAGACCCCACCGCGTTTGGGCTTTCGTATCTTGACAGCCAGGCGGCAACGTCTTCGCTTTTGGGAACGAGCGACAACGAAGCCGTCGTCAAAGCGGGCAAGGCGATTACGAGCAAAGGAAGTTGGGTTTACAATTCTTCAAAAGTTCCAAAAGAACTCGCAAAAGGCGCGTTGACGTACACGGGATATTCTTCGCCGATTTCTGGAAATGACAAAGTGTACATTGATTTTCCGCTGACAGCGCAAGAAACCGTTGAAATCAATGAAATCGAAATTGCGTTTGGAAATCACGGAACGGGAAATATTGCGGCTTTAATTAACGTGATTGACGGGAAAAAAGTCGAAGAGGTCATCGACGACACGAGCCGAAAAGTCAGAACCGAGAAAAAGGTGTACGAAATCGACGATTGCGTTGTGGAAAAAGGCAAAACCGTTCTGATTCGAGTCGCGCTTTACGGTTACAACGGCGACGAAATCGACATTCCAACGGGAAAAGATCCCACAATCGGAACGATAACGATTTCTGGAAAGCAAAAAAAATAAGGCTATTTTTATAAAACGCAACGGATAATTGAGCGTGTCTAAGCGCAAAAACTGTCAGTTTTGTTTTTGGCACGCTCAATTACCATTTTTTTTTCAAAGATGAAAACGATTTTTTTGAATCCAGGCGATTCTTTTCAAGACGCGCTTGACGAAGCGGCAAAATCAAAATGCAAAAGTCGAATTATTCTTTGTGATGGCGAATACGCGGGGGCAAAAAAGGCGCGGCTTTTTTACGATTCTCCGTTTCCGCTTGAAATAATTGGAAGCGGCGCAAAAAATTGCTCACTCAAAGGCGAAAATTGCGAGGCATTTCACAAAGACACGGAAAATCGCGCGATTTTAACGTTTGGCGAAAAATGCACACGCGTTTTTTTGTCGAACTTTGAAATCGAAAACGCGCATGTAAAAACAAAAGACGATTACGCCCTCGGAAATCAAGCGGAAGCCCTTTGCTGGCACAATCAAACGGGATTTTTGAAATGCGAAAAAATGCGTTTCAAAAGTCGCCAAGACACAATTCATGTAAAAGGTTTTTCGTTTTTTTCTGAGTGCGAGATTTTGGGCGACGTGGATTTTATTTGGGGATATTGCGACACGGCGTTTTTTGAAAACTGCAAAATCACAACAATCCGTGACAATCGTGGCGGAAATCGCCCCGCGTTTGTTTTGCAATCTCGCGCAAAAAATGCTCGTCCAGGCTTTGTTTTTTCTTGTTGCGATTTTTTTGCCGAAGAGCGAGCGGACGGCGGTGAGATTTTTATTGGACGCTCTGCTGGAACGGGCGCAAAGGATAGCGTTGACCGCTGGGACTCAATCGCGCTGCTTGATTGCACGCTCGACGAAAATTATTCAAAAGAACTGTGGACGGACGAAAACGGTACGCGCTCGGTTTTTCCTCAAAAAGGCACGGCGAATTGTGGGTGGCGCGAATGGAAAACGCGCTTTGTTCAAAAAGACGGTTCGATTTTTCCGCTCGATGCTTCAAAGCAAGAAAAACACGGGCAATCGCTTTCAAAAGACGAAACGGATTTTCTTTTGCGCACTGTTTCTCAAATTTTGTTGGAAAAAGAAAAAAGCGTGAGCGAGGAGTAACTTCTCAATCATAGAGATTTTTGCGTCTATTCGGGAATCCTTCCAAAATCGAAACGTTGAAACAAAAGGAGATTTGATGAATATTCACATTCTTGAAATGCCGCTTGATTTTGGGGCTTCTCGGCACGGCTCTGACATGGGTCCGAGTGCGATTCGGCTGGCTGGATTAAAAGAGCGACTTGAAGGGCTGGGGCATAAAACGGTGCGATATTTTTCGCCGATTCAAATAAATCCGCAAGAGTACGAGGCGGTTGGAAATCCAAAGGCAAAGTACCTTTCGCCCATTCTCAAAGCAAACGAGCAACTTGCGGCGGAAGTTGAGCGAGCGGCGGGCGCGGGTGATTTTCCGCTGATTTTGGGCGGCGACCATTCGATTGCGCTTGGTTCTCTTGCAGGACTTTCGGCATCTTACAAAAAGCAAGGCAAAACGTTCGGCGTGCTTTACGTTGACGCGCACGGAGATTTTAATACCGACGAAACCTCTCCGACTGGAAATATTCACGGCGAATGTATGGCGGCAAGTTGCGGTTACGGACTTTCTGCGCTTGTAAATCTCTACGAAAGCGGGCGAAAAGTTGACCCAAAAAACGTTTGCTACGTGGGACTTCGCGACGTGGACGCAGACGAGCGAGAACTTATGAAAAAGGCGGGCGTTACTGCGTTTACGATGACGGACATTGACCGACTCGGTTTTAACGAAGTGGTGCGCCGAGTTCTTGCGTTTTTTCGCGAAAAAGTTGAAATCGTACACGTGAGTTTTGACATGGATTGCCTTGACCCGATGTTTGCGCCTGGAACGGGCTACCAACTAAACGCGGGAATGACAACGCGCGAGGCTCTTCTTTTGATGGAAGAAATGAGCGAAAGCGGTTTTGTTCGTTCGGCGGAAATCGTGGAAGTAAATCCCGTTCTCGACGTGCGAAATCAAACCGCTTCGCTTGCCGTAGACCTTGTGTCAAGGCTTTTGGGCGAAAAATTGTTTTGATTTATAAGAAATCGTTTTAGAAAGCGAGAAAACTCCCTTGTTTTTGAAAATTATTGAACTTGAACGACCTCTTTGACTTCTGGACAAGCGTCTTTGAGATAGCGTTCAATCCCCATTTTGAGCGTCATTGTTGCCATGGGGCAACTGCCACAACTTCCCGTGAGCCGCAAATGCACGCGCTTTTCGTCGTCAATTTTGACAAACTCCATATCGCCTCCGTCCGCTTGCAGTTGCGGGCGGAACATCTCCAACGCTTCCTTGACGGTCTCTTCAAAATTTTCTTCTGCCATAAAAATCTCCTTGAGGTTTCTAAAAATTGCCCCATTATATCACAAATCAATTCTCTTACTAGGGGCGCAAGAAAATTGAGAAGAGGCGTTTTCGCTGACGATTCGGGATATTTTCAGTATATTATATAAATGACTTGGAAGATTCTCTCGCTCGATGATTTTCATTTTCTCAAAGACAATATCCACGACGAAACGCTTGAAGGAAGCGACGCTTCGCTCGTGAACATTTTTCTGCTTCAAAAAAAGTACGACACCAAAACCGCGATTGAGGGCGGATTTTTGTTCCGTTATTACACGGGCGGCGAAAATCGCACGGGCTACGGCTTTCCGATAAAAATCCAAAAATGCGCCGATTCCGAACATTCTTGCCTGCATGACGCAGTTGCGCTCATCGTTTCCGACGCAAAATTGAACGGTCGCGCCGTCAAATTCTGCCTGCTCACCGAAAATCAAAAAAACGAGATTGATTCGATTCTCCGCGCCGACTTTCCCGAAATTTCCGTTGATTGGCAGACTAACCGCGACGACTGCGATTATATTTACAGCCGCGAAAAACTCGCCGCCTTGCAAGGAAAAACCTACCACAAAAAAAAGAACCATGTCTCGCGATTTCAGCGGATTTACGAGGGAAACTGGGAATTCCGCTCGCTCAATTTGTGTTCGATTGCCGACGACATGATTTTTGTGGCGAAAAAATGGCTTGAAGAGCGGTTTGACTCGGCGGAGGCGGGCGAAATCGTCATCAGCGACGAGGACAAGCGAATTCTCAATTTGGAACACGAGATGATAAAAACTGCACTCGAAAATAAGGAAGATTTTGCGCTTGAGGGCGGCGTTTTGTACACGAACGGAAAGCCTGTCGCCATGACGCTCGCTTCGCGCATTTCTGAGAAAGTGCTTGATGTTCATTTCGAGAAATGCCTTTCCGAGGCGGCGGCAAACGGTGCTTATGCCGCAATCAACTGGTGCTTTGCGAACGCGGCAGATTCCTACGAATTCTTGAACCGCGAGGAAGACATGGGCGTGGAAAATCTCCGAAAAGCGAAACTTTCGTACCACCCCGACAATTTGCTGGAGAAATTTTATTCAGTGTAAAAAATCGAAATGGAGAGAGTTGCTATGGAAAATGAAGTTTTACTTGTTGAAGAAAACACGATTCGCTCTAAGATTTTGACTATCCGCAATCAACAGGTAATGCTTGACCGCGACTTGGCTGAATTGTACGGAGTCGAAACAAGACGGTTGAACGAGCAGGTAAAACGCAACCGAGAGCGATTTCCTGACGAATTTTATTTTCAACTCACACGCAGTGAAGTTGATTCCGTGATGTCGCAAAATGCGACATCACGGAATTTGAGTATTTTTTCTGGGCAAGATGGCGGAACGCGCAAATTGCCTTATGCGTTTACCGAACACGGCGTTGCAATGCTTTCGGCTGTTTTAAAATCCGAAGTTGCGGCAAAAGCAAGCGTTCAGATTATAAAAGCATTTGTCGCAATGCGCCACTTTTTGCAGAATAATGCGCGGGTCTTCGTTGAAATCGATTCCATAAAACAGCATCTGATTGAATCCGATGTTCACCACAAAGAAAATGACAAAAAAATTGAGCAACTTTTTTCGCTGATGGACAAATATAATGTCAAAGATACGCAAGGAATTTTCTTTCAAGGGCAAATTTTCGATGCATATGCGAAGTTTGAGTCATTCATTGCGCAGGCACAAAGTGAAATCATTTTAATCGACAATTATGTTGACTTATCCGTGCTGGAACGACTTGCAACAAAACGCGAATCGGTGAATGTGACGATTTACACGGTCGAAAAAACAAAAATCAAAGAACAGGATGTTGAGAAGTTCAACGCGCAATATCCAACGCTGACAGTAAAATACACCGCAAAAGTGCATGACCGATTTTTGATACTTGACGAAAAAACGCTGTACCATATCGGTGCATCGCTCAAAGATTTGGGAAAGAAATGTTTTGCTTTTGAAGTGCTTGATTCGTCGATTATTCCGTTGTTGTTGCAGAATCTATAATTTAGAGGAACAGAAAATATGCTGAAATCAATTTTATCGGGCGAAGACTGTGCTTCATGCCGATTCTGTTGCTCGTTCAGGCGGAAAAGTTTGTGGGAAACGCCGCTTTTTGACCGCACGACGAAAGAAAAACTCGAGCAAAAATTTCCAAAAGCGCGATTTAAAAAAGCGGGAACTTCAAGTTTTACGGTGAATTTGCTTCATTTGTACAAAACTGACGATAGCGAAGAAGAAGCCGCGTGTCCGTTTTTGGGCGAGCGTGGGTGCGTTCTTTCGGCGGAAGAAAAGCCGTTCGACTGCTCGATTTGGCCGCTCCGTGCCACGAAAATCGACGGAAAAGCGCGCGTGATGCTCGAAAACACCTGCCCCGCGATAAATCGTCAGCCGATTCAAAATGTGGAAGCACTCGTGAAGTCGGGCTTGGGCGAAAAAATCATCGAAAACGCGAAAAAAAATCCCGACATGATTAAGGAAATCAAATCGGGATTTGAGGTTGTGTTTTAGGGGGACATTTTCGGTGGCCCAGCGAAGTCGAAACCACCCTGTTTAAGCGTGCAATCGCGAAAAAAAAAACGCCCGCTCCTTCAAACATGGAAGAGCGTGGTATTTTTATTACAGTTTTGAAAAAATTATGAATGAGAAAATGAGCAGAATGATTCCCGGAATTATCATTCCGCAAATGAGGCTCAGGATTCCAAGCACAAGAAGCGCGACGGCAATCAGTTTCATAGGCGTTCCCCTATTTGAAATAGAGATAGATTCCGATTCCAATGATTATGAGTCCGAGAATCACGCTTCCGGTAAAAACAAAACCGAGAATTCCCAAAATAATCATGATTACTGCAAATACCTTCATGCCCTTACACCTCCACAAATTGTGGCATGTTGAAACTTGTTACATCGCAAAAGTCGGCATCATAGGATTCAGGCACATCCAAAAAATAGTGTCCTTTCTTTGTATGCTTGTCGCCCTTCTCGTCATTTTGATTCAAAAGTTCGTTCAGCCAACGGACAAACAGAATATTCTCATAGTCTTTGAGATAGTCGGATTGCGTCTTTCCGTTTTCATACACGATTCTTTCGTTCATGTTACGTTCCTTATTTGTCGATTTTTATTTATACTCTACAAAAAAAAAGTAAACTGTCAAGAAAAAATTTAAGCATTTTGCAAAAAAAAAATCGCCCATTCCTCCAAACGGTGGAAGAATTTCTCTCGCCCCTGAATGTGAGCGCATATCGCCTCGCAAAGGAAATTAACGTTTCCGAGACTCGCATCTCGGAAATCGTCCGCAGAAAAAGGTCTGTCACCGCGGACACTGCGATTCGCCTCGCAAAATTCTTTGGAACGACGGCTGAGTTTTGGCTAAATCTTCAAAATCTGTATGACCTTGAGGAAGAGGAAAACAACCACAAGTCAGAATTCGAGTTGATACGAATGTACGACTACGCTTGAAAAACACCCGCCTTTCCAACATGGAAGAGCGGGTGTTTTTCGGTGGCCCAGCGAAGTCGAAACCACCTGCTATAACTCATTTTCTTAATCAATCATTCACATCTTTTGATATGATTGTTGTATGAGTATTGCTGCCTACACACTTTCCCCTATTTGGCAAAAGATTATGAGTGACTAACTCTTTCGCTTTACTTCTTGCCTGATGGTCGTAATCTGCATCAAACTCAGAAATTGTTTTTGCACCACAAGTCGAACATGTCGCAGACACCTTGTAATGAAACTTGTATGCGGACTTTGCAAATGCAATACCTGCAACCAACGTTAAAACAGATAGAACAATAGCCATCTTTTTCATAAAAATTCTCCTTGCCAGTTTGAGTTCTTGGCGGAACGAATCTTTATGAACTTTACAAAAAAAACTATACTGTCAAGGAGGGCTTTTTCATTTTTCAAAAAAAATCCCGCCCCCAGAGCGAGAAGCGGGATTCATTTTGTGGTTTCGACAAGCTCAACCACCGCCATTTCGGATTACACAAGCCCTTGTGCCATCATTGCTCTAGCAACTTTGAGGAAGCCGTAGATGTTTGCGCCTGAAACATAGTCGGGTGTTGCGCTCGGAGCGTACTTTTTGGCTGTCTCATAAGCGTTGGCGTGGATGTTCGTCATAATCTGCTTGAGTTTTGCGTCAACTTCTTCGCGAGTCCATGAGAGGCGCTCTGAGTTCTGAGACATCTCAAGACCAGAAACTGCAACACCACCAGCGTTAGAAGCTTTTCCTGGAGCGAAGAGAACGCCCTTTGACTGCAAGAATGCGATTGCGTCTGCACGAGTTGGCATGTTAGCGCCTTCAGCAACGAGTTTTACGCCGTTCTTAACGAGCTTTTCTGCATCTTCCATGTAGATTTCGTCCTGAGTTGCACATGGGAACGCACAGTCAGCCTTGACTCCCCACGGTTTTTCGCCCTTGAAGAATTTTGCCTTCGGATATTTTTTGACATAAGCGTCGATTTTCTCTTTGCGACCGCGGAATTCCATGACATAGGCGAGCTTTTCGGCATCGATTCCGTCCTCGTCGAGGATGTAGCCGGTCGAGTCAGAAAGAGTGATGACTTTTCCACCGAGCTGCGTGATTTTTTCACACGCGTACTGGGCGACATTTCCGTCACCAGAGATGAGAGCCGTCTTGCCCTTGAAGTCAGTTCCCGCCGCTTTGAGCATACATTCTGCGAAGTAGATGAGACCGTAGCCAGTCGCTTCTGGGCGAATCAATGAGCCGCCGAAGTCCAAGCCTTTTCCTGTGAGAACGCCCGTGAACTGGTTCGTGATTCTCTTGTACTGACCGAACATGTACGCGACTTCCTTTCCGCCAACGCCCTTGTCGCCGGCAGGAACATCCGTGTCGGCTCCGATGTGTCGGTACAATTCTGTGATGAAGCTCTGGCAGAAGCGCATGATTTCGCCGTCAGACTTTCCGTGACCGTCGAAGTCAGAGCCGCCCTTTCCGCCGCCCATCGGCAAAGTCGTCAAAGAATTCTTCAAAACCTGCTCGAATCCCAAGAATTTGAGGACATCAAGACCTACCTCGGGAGAGAAACGCAAGCCGCCCTTGTACGGGCCAATCGCAGAGTTGAACTGAACGCGGAATCCGCGGTTCACATGGGGCTTCCCCTGGTCGTCTGTCCACGGAACGCGGAACATGATGATTCGCTCTGGCTCAACGAAGCGTTCGAGAACCGCCGTGCTCTCCAATTCGGGCATTGTGTCAACGACCGGCGAAAGAGTCTCCAAAACGAGACCAGCCGCCTGCAAAAAGTGCTCCTGGTCAGCATAACGAGCTTTAAGCTCGTCCCACACGCGCTTGCAATAAGCGTTCTTCACATTGAATTCTTTGATTGCCATTTTTGTTCTCCTTAAAATTGGCTGAATTTGTTTTTGGCGAAAAAAAAAAGACAAAGAAACCTCAGGCAAATTTTCCGTACGCATACGCACACGAAAGATTCACCGCAGACACCTTTGTCATGCTTAAAGTTTAGCGGAAATCAAAAAAAATGTCTATCACTTTTGAAGAAAAATATCAGAAATTACAAAGGGGGAGGGTGGAAGCCGCAATTTTTTCGCATTTCGACTCTGCTTAGGTGTGGGTAACGGCGTTGCCATTTGACAAATGTATCTCGGCAATCGTATAATTATTCTATGCGTACAAAAAGTACACAATTTTTCACAAAACCACTTGACAAAGCGGCGACCTAGAGAACTGGCTTGGCATCGCATTTGATTGGTCGTCAAGTTCAAATCCCTGTTCTAACAGCGCAGCACTGTACCTGAACGGTGTGCTAGCGGAGAGTATCGTCATTCCCGCCAGTGTAACGAACATCGGCAACTATGCGTTCAAAGATTGCAAGGGGCTTACTTCGATTACGTTTGCTGGCACAAAAGCGCAGTGTGCGGCAATATCCAAGGGAACGAATTGGAACCTGAATGTTCCCGCCGCCACAACCGTCGTCTGTAGCGACGGCTGCGCAAGTTTGTAAATCCCCTGCATACGCAGGACACCGCTGCCGTTGGCAGCGGATATATGCCGCGCCCGCGTGCAAATGTACACGGCGCGGCATAAACTAAATGAGTGCCGCCAGCGGTGATGGCAGAGGAGGAAAGCGTATGGAAGCAGCGTATGTCTATGCAGATTCGGGAAAAGCATTGAGGCATTTTATCTGCGGAATGGCAGAAGGCGATGACACTGATAGCGGCGAATATTCGTTCACGGGAATCGAGACGATTGCAGAAAACGCATTTTATGCGCCTTGGAATGTGAAGCGGGTATTTTTTGATGCGGCGCTGGCAACGGTCAAGAAAGAAGCTTTTAAAGACGCGGGGGAACTTGAGGTTTTCTGCTGTGGAAAGTTATTACAAAATAACAGCGAAGACAGCATACAGAATTTAGAAGTGAATGATATGGCAAAAAACTCCTCGCAGGCTTTCTCCGTAGAAACCGCCGCCTTTTCAGGCTGTACAGCGTTGCATACGGTTATCTTTCCAAAGTGTGGCACGCTCAAAATCGAGAAGAACGCTTTTGCAGGTTGCTATGTGCTGCGGACGGTCGTGGCACTGGCAGACGAAATCAAATGGACGGAAAATCCCTTTAAAGATTGCCCGCAGGAGCTGGTGTTTGTCTGCTATAAAGATTCTGGCGTGGAGCAGTTCGCCCGCGAAAACGGCTACAGGTACGTGCATGTTCAACAGTAAGGAATTTGCCCGCGCGGTACGGCTGAAAGGCTACGGCTCGTATCGGAGAGGAACGCCCGACAGCGAGATACAGGCGGTAAAAACCGTGCATGGCGGCGATGGCCTTAAGGTGCGTCCGACGGTCTTGCGGACTCTTGCGGACTACCTTGCGTTCATCACAAGAATTGAAGACAGCTACTTGAACCCCGTTTTTTTTCCGCGGGCAGCCGGACGCCGATTATCTGCTGGTGCCGAGCGCCCTGCGGAACGACCCCAAGCACGAGCACCTGATGATAGAAGCCTTTTCCCGCAGGTTCTACGACGAGCTGAACGCTGTGAAAACGTTGAAAAGCCCGTCACGAAAAAGACGGCTTGAGGCGTATGTAGCGTAAGAAATTAAAAACGGAAAAGTGAAAAATGAAAAAATAGCGGTAAGTGATTTAAAAAAACGCTTCCTTGTTGCGGGAAGCGTTTTTTTTCAGAGTCATATAATCTACTTAACTTTTTGTAACTGTGCTGGTAACATCTCCAAACTCTGTCTTTACAGCTGAAGAAACGCTTGTCAGTACAAAAGTCGTGCCACCGTCTGTTGAAGTATACACAAAGCCCATATCAATAGTCACTTTGTTTCCAGAAATGGTATACGAACCACTTTCGTCCAAAACGGCTGTTCCGCTGTAATCAGAATTTATGTAGCCCTTTATCGTATAGTTTCCACTTGATGCAGTAACCACAATATACAAAGTTCCGTATGAAACTGCCATCGTACCTTTGTATGTTCCTTCAAATGCAACCGTTGGTGTATCATCATCATCGTCGTCAGAACACGCAACGAAACCGAACAGAGCGATTGTAATTGCCAAAACAACCGCAAGTGATTTAAAGAACTTTTTCATAACAAAGCTCCTCCATAAATGAATTATGTCATCAAAATGACACAACACTATACAAAAAAAAACTGTACTGTCAAGAGTTAAGAGAGGAGAGAAGAAAGAGAAAATTTTAAGTCTGATTGATGAAGATGTGGAATTGTTTTGAGGAAGTTGGTGTGAATTTTCAGGCTAAAAAACTAAAATCTCCGCGCTCACTGAATTACCGCGCTGGAGACAGTCGCGAACGCATCTTTTCTCGCCTCGAACATGATTTTTTCGTCACGGGCGAGATTCGCGATTTTTAAGGCGAGTTCGCCGCTCTGAGCCGTGCCGGTAATTTCGCAGGGACCGCGCAAACGCAAATCTTCTTCGGCGATTTTAAATCCGTCGGTGGTTTCGTGCAGGGCTTTCATGCGCTCGATTCCGTTTTCAGTGATGTTCGCACGGTAAATCAAAAAACAGTACGATTGTGCGCTTCCCCGCCCCACGCGTCCGCGAAGCTGGTGAAGCGCGGCAAGACCGAATCGGTCGGCTTGCTCAATGACCATGCAAGTCGCGTTCGGAACATCAACGCCCACCTCAACGACGGTCGTCGCCACGAGAACTTGAATCTTGTTCGCCCGAAAATCTTCAAGAATCTGATTTTGCGCTTCCTCTTCGATTTTTGAGTGAATCAGCGCACAGCGGAAATTCGGGTAGACTTGGCTCTGCAAAAATCCGTACATTTCTTCGGCGGATTTGAGCGGCGATTTTTTCCCGAAAGAAAGTTCCCCGCGCTCACTGAGCGAAGTCGAAGTGTCTCCGCTATCTGAGTCAAGATTCTGCTCAATCGCGGGATAAACGAAATACGCCTGATGCCCCGAGGCAAGTTCCTTTTCCTCTTCGTTCATGGTGATTCCTCCTTGTTTATTCTTCATTATTGCCAGACGACCAGCCGCCCAAGATTCCTACATTCCGCGCCGCCGCATTTCGCGGTCAATGGCACGTTGTTGTCTTTCATTTGCCTTTTCCATAGCATCTGCTGCTTTGCCCAAAATATCCGCCGTCTTGTCTATCCCCGTTACGAGTGCGGAAGCGGCTTTTCCAAGGAAGTTTAAGAATCCGCTAGATTCCTCATCTTCGCCGCTATCTTCCTCTTGCACATATTGCTGTGGAATAAAGCGTTCTCTTTTTTGCTGTGGAATAGAGCGTTCCTTTTTTTTGCGGTGGCGGATTAAGCTCCTTCTCTAAAGTACTCCACCCTACAAGTCTGTCGCCGAATTGTATTCCTTCAAGTTTTGGACAGTCGCTAAAAGCATGCAAACGTATCTTTTTTATTTTTGCAGATAGAACTTGTACGGAAGTAAGCGATTCACAATTGCGGAACGCAGAATTTCCAATTTCCACTACGGAAGGGGGAATCACAACTTCAGAAAGTGAAGTACAATCCCTAAATGCTGCATTCTCGATTTTTTCCAATTTCTCAGGAAGATTTATAGTAGAAAGTTCACGGCAACAACAGAATGCACCATCTTGTATCACTTTGACTCTGTTAGGAATAGTGACAGAAGTAAGGGAAGCGCAGTCCCTAAACACGCCCTTGTCAATTTTCGTAAGTCCAGAAGGCAAATCTACAGTTTTGAGCGCAGAACAGTTTATAAACGCTCCTTCGCCAATTTCTGTAACCGAGTCTGGAATTTTAACAGATACAAGGGAAGTGCAATCCGCAAATACGCCAGCAGCGATTGCCGTAACTCCATCAGGAATGACAACCTCCGTTGCTGTTGATTTGCATTTTATTACAACGCCATCCTCAATCATCAAATACTTACTTGTCATAAATGTTCCCCCCCTTACCGTATTTTTACCGCCGAAATGATTTTTAATTCCCCGTTTGCAAAGGCACGCGGACTTGACGCTTTGATTTTCTCCTTCGCCTGAAACTGATTGTCCGCGTCCACCATGCGCGTCTGTATGCCTGCCGCCGTCTTGAACGTAACGTTGTAGATGTGCTTTTGCTGTGCCATAGCCGCCTACTTTGCCGTGCAGGAGAGGATTTTGCAGCCAGGGTGAGCCTTTGTCACCGCCGCTTTTGCCTCCGCGCTGCTGTTTGCCATTACGGTCGTGGTCACGCTCGCGCCGCTTCCGCCCTGCTTTGTCTGGTACTTTACGCTGTATTGCTGCTTCATAAAATCCTCCTAAAGCAATATTTTTTTTCGTACTCTACAAAAAAAAAGTATATTGTCAATCGTTGATTTTTCGCCAATCTGCATACCGCTTTTGGAATTTGTATCGCAGAATAAAGGCGTGCAAAAATAAATTGCAAAAGTCACACAATAGCGGTATATTGTAATAAAATTGCTTTTTTTAGGAGAAAATTATGACACAATTGGCAACAATTTCAGCACGAATCGACAAGAACGACAAAATCCGCTTTGATGAGTTTTGCAACACTGTGGGGATAAACGCTTCGAGCGCAATCAATATGTTTGTGAAGACAGTTCTTCGCCGTCACGAAATCCCATTCACGATTGAGTCCGCTGAAGACCCGTTCTATTCCGAGTCGAATATGGCGGAGTTGAAGCGCAGGGCAGCTGATTTGAGGGCGCATAGAAATGTCGTCGAGCATGATATTGTCGAAGTGGATTAATGAAAAAGGCATGGCATGACAAGGCTTGGGCGGAATATGAGTATTGGCAGGAAGAGAATCGCCGTATGGTCAAAAAAATCAACGTGCTTCTCAAAGACATCGAACGGAACGGCGCAGAGGATGGAATCGGAAAACCAGAGCGTTTGAAAGGCGACTTGAGCGATTTTTACAGCCGACGGATTGACGGCGAGCATCGTCTTGTGTACCGCATTACCGAGGAGGGCTTTTTGGAAATCGCTTCGTGCAAAGGGCATTACGAATAAGCACTTTTTGCACAAAATCATTTGAATGTGCTAAGATACTGTAAAGAAAAGTGATTTTGGAGGAATTATGGCAAATCTCAAAGAAGGCGCAAAAGGTGAAGTGAGCGCGTTCAAAAAATTCATTTCGCGCGGAAACGTCGTGGACATGGCGGTTGGCGTGATTATTGGTGGCGCGTTTGGAAAAATCGTTACGAGCCTCGTGAACGACATCGTTATGCCAATCGTTGGCGTTGCGCTTGGCGGTCTTGATTTTAAGTCGCTCAATGCCACGGTGGGCGAAGCCGTTGTCGCATACGGAAATTTCATTCAAGCAATCGTTGATTTTTTGATTATCGCGCTTTGCATTTTTGCGGTTGTGCGTATGTTCGAGAAATTTAAGAAAAAAGAGCCGCCTGCTCCTCCTGCTCCGCCTTCAAAAAGCGACGAAGCAAAATTGCTCGAAGAAATCCGCGATTTGCTCAAAAAACGCTAGAAAAAAATCCGCCCGCAAAAACGTGCGTTTTTGATTCTGTTACGAGTGGTGGTTGAGTTTATCGAAACCACCGTAGTAGTAAGCATACTTTTGATAACATCGCGAATCTTTGACTTATATGCGAGAAAGTCGATTTTGGAGTGCAAAATCGGCAAGAACAATCGAAACCATCGCCTCGATTACGGGAATGATTCTGGGGCAAAGGCAAACGTCGTGTCTGCCTTCAATGACAAGGTTACATTCTTCAAAACCGTTTTGCGTGGTGCGGAGCGTTTTTTGCCCCTGAAAAATCGAAGGAACGGGTTTTACCGCCACGCGAAAAAAGATGTTTCCTCCCGTTGAAATGCCGCCTAAAATGCCGCCTGCGTTGTTCGTTTCAAATCCAACCGTTTTTCCGTTTGTCAAAAAAAGTTCGTCGTTGTTTTCTTTTCCCGTTAAATCAGCAGCGGCAAAGCCTTTTCCAAATTCGATCCCTTTGACGGCTCCGATTGACAGTACCGCCCTTGAGATTTCCGCGTCGAGTTTAGAGAAAACGGGTTCTCCCAGTCCCGCGCCGATTCCAGAAACTTCGCAAGCGATAATGCCACCCGCGCTGTTTCCTTGCCTTCGGAGTTCTTCGATTCGAGCATTCATTTTTTCCGCGCTTTTGTTGTCTGGGGCGCGAAGCGCGTTTTGCTCGATTTCTTCAAAGTTGACTTTTTCGATTGAAATGCCCGCCGCGCGTTCCGTGTACGCGGTGATTTTTACGTCTGGAAAGATTTTTTTGAGAACTTGCCTCGCAATTTCTCCCGCAGCCACGCGAGCAGCGGTTTCTCTTGCGCTTGCCCTGCCACCTCCGCGGTAATCGCGAAAGCCGTATTTTGCATAGTAACCAAAATCCGCGTGTCCTGGTCTAAAAGCCGTTGCAAGATTTGAATAATCGTGACTTCGTTGCGACGTGTTTCGTATAAGAAGCGCAATCGGCGTGCCTTCGCTTTTTCCTTCAAAAATACCAGACAAAAACTCGGCTTTATCGTCTTCTTTCCGCGCTGTTACCGAAGCGTTGTGCTGACCCGCAAACGTTTGCCCAGGCTTCCGTCTGTCTAGGGCGGCTTGAATTTGCTCCGTATCGAGTTCGATTCCCGCGGGAACGCCGTCAACCACCGCGCCGAGTGCTTCTCCGTGGCTTTCGCCGAACGTCGTTACTCTAAAAACCGTTCCGATTGTGTTTCCTGCCATTTTGATTTCCTCGTTTTCAAAAAAAATCCGCCCACTTTGGACGGATTCGATTTTTAAGAAGCATGAATGAGATTCTTGCACTGCCCGTCGTCAGAAAGAATCTCCCGAATGTTGTCGAGCGTTGTTCTTGCCACGACCGAAAGATTTTCCTCGGTGAGATACGCTTGATGATACGTCAAAAGCGCGTTTGGCAGTTTGAGCAGTTGTTCAAAATCCTCGTTTTGAATGAACTTTGCCGACCAGTCATCTCCGTACAGATTTTGCCTGTCTTCTTCATAAATGTCGAACGCGACTCCGCGAATGCGCCCAGAATTGAGCGCGTCAAGCAACGCTTTTGAATCGATTAAAGCGGTGCGCCCCGTGTTTACAATAACAGCGTCTTTTTTCATAAGAGAAATGCAATTTTCGTTTATGATGTTGCGCGTTTCGTTTACGAGTGGACAAAAGAGCATTATAAAATCCGAGTTTTTGAAAATCTCCGTGAGATTCACGTATTCTGCGCCCGTTTTTTGTCCAAACTCTGGATTTTGATGAGCCGCATTCAAAAGAACTCGTGCGCCATATCCTCTAAAAATTTCCGCCGCCGCTTTTCCAATTTTTCCCGCGCCGATTATTCCAACGGTTTTTTGATAGATTTCCGTTCCCACAAAATTGTCTGTGCGAAAGTCGCCGTCGCGAGTGCGATTGTAAGCTGCGTGAATCCTGCGGTTTAAGGTTTGCAAAAGTGCTATTGCAAATTCCGCCGTGGTATGCGCCGAATACTCGTCAACGTGAACAACTTTGAGACCTGCTTCTTCGCACGCCTTCAAATCAACGTTGTTGTAGCCCACAGAGCGGAGGGCAAGAACTTTTACTCCCAGTTCTGAAAGTTTTTTTGCAATTGAAGGCGTGATTTGGTCGTTCGCAAAAATACACGCTGCGTCATGCCCTGCGCACATTTCGACCGTTCCTTCGTTCAAATGGTCCAAAAAGAAATCGAACTCAAAGTGTACGCTTCCTTCCAGAGTTTCAATGTCAGCTCCGTCCGCCGCCGCCTCGTCTTCGATTTGCGCTGCCGATTTTACAAAAAAAGCCTTTTCGTGCGATTTCGTATCAAAAAAAGCGATTTTCACAGTTTTCATCGTCTTCCTCTCTTTCATCTATTGTAGTGTTTTTTTTTGCGTGTGGGCAGATGTTTTTGAAAGATTTTACAAAAATTCCTTTGGAGTTTTTGATTCGATTTCCACTTTTTCTTTTGAAGACGGTTGCAAAAACGAAAGCGCGTGTGCGTGCAAAAGCAATCGAGGAAATTTCGCTCCGCCGTACCGCTCGTCTCCGATTATGGGAAGACCGAGCGAAGAAAGATGCACGCGGATTTGGTGCGTTCGTCCCGTAATCGGCTGACATTCCAAAAGAAGCGCGCGCATTTTTCCGATTTTTCGCTCGCCCAAAACAAAAAATTCCGTCCGAGAAAATTTCCCGCCGTCTTTTTCCAAAACTGCGCCCCATTTTGCGCTTTCGCTTTTTTTGCTCACGCGCCCCATAAAAAATTCCACAAAAAACGAATCTTTTACGGCTTTTTTGTTTTCAACGAGTGCAAAATAAGATTTTTTGACAGTTCGATTTTCAAATGATTCGTGGAGCATTTTTGCCGCCGCTCGATTTTTTGCAAAAAGCACAAGCCCGCTCGTGTCGCGGTCAAGTCGGTGCACTGCCGTGGCAAACGGCGGATTTTTTGCGTTTGGAAAAAGGATTTTTTGCCTTTCAAAAAGAAAATCCACCACGCAATGCAAAAGATTTTCTCGGCTTTTTTGAAAAGTCGGCTCCGTTGGAAACCGCGCGGGCTTATCAACGCACAAAATGTCGCCATCTTCGTAGACGATTTTTTCTTCCGTCAGAGAAAATGGCGCGTCGTCGCACGTTTTTTCCAAAAACAGTTTTTCGCGCTCAATAAAAACGTCGATTTTTTCGCCTGATTTTGTCATGTAGGCGGGGTGGCGCATTTGTTTTCCGCTGACTTTTACTGCGCCACAAAAAATCAGTCGCCTGATTTTTGAATTTGAGATTTCGCCCGTAAATTCTTTGAGCCGTTTTTGCAAAATAACATCGAGTCGCTCGCAATTTCCAAGAATTGTTACGATTTCTTTCATTTTTCTAATTCGTAAAGCGCAAATGCGCGAGATTTTTTATATTTTCAATTTGTTCTTTTATTTTTTTGAACGTTTCTGGCGCGGATTTTTCCAAATCTTCCGTTTTTTTTAACCATTTTTGAAAAACCGCGCGATTTTTTTTGTGCGCAAGATTTTTGAGCGTTGAAGGAATTTTCCGTGCAAGCGAAAGCGGCGCGTTTCCTTTTTTGATTTTTTTGAGCAATTCGTCAAGTTCGTCCTCTTTTGTGCAGCAAACGCACGGAGAAAGAAGCGCGTGCATTTCTGCAAGAGCCAAAGTCGAAAGCGTTGACAAATCGTCTGGTGGCAAAAGCTCAAACAGTTCAAGCGTTTCAATTTCAATTTCGCCGTTTCCTTCTATCTGAAAGAAAATTGATTTTCCGCCTTTTTTGCGCTTTTTTTTCGGTTCGCCGATTTTTACGGAAAGAATGGGCGAAGATTCGAGAATCGAAAAATGATTCACCGCATTGATGATTTTTTCTTCAGAGAATTTTTGCTTCAAAAGAAGGAGCAACCGTTTTTTGACCAAAACAGAATCGATTTTTCCGAGCGAATGAAAATCGTTTTCTGCGCGCGTGTCAATGCAAAGTATAAATTCGATGTTTGCGTTTTTGCGCGAATTGCTTTTTTTTCCGCCACGATACGTTGTGTAGCCGTTTGTAACGATTGAAAGTCTGCCTTTTTTCATGCAAATTTCGCGCATTGCGTCAAACGGAATTATTCCGTCGGTGCTGTAACTCACCAAGATGTGTTTTGCGTCCGTGTGTTCGATTAAATCGGCAAAAGTCGCTTCTGCAAGGTCGCGGTAGCAATAATTCGAGCGCGTGTTCACCCAATCGTGCCTGATTGCTGCTTTTTCTTTCAAAACTCCCTTTGCGTTCAGTTCGAGAGGCGCGGGAATATGGTCCCATTTTGCAATCGTGTTCAAAAGATGATAATTGCTTCCATATTGATGTTGATTGTACGGCGGGTCGAGATACGCGATGTCAAGACCGCGCAATTTTCGCACGAGTTCGTTTGCGTTTTCTTGAAAAATATGCACTTTTGAGCGAGCGTTTATCAAAACAGGTTTGTGAAGACGAATTTCTGCAAGAATCCGTCCGAGCGCGTCTTTGCCGTGTCCGCCGAATCCTTTGTGAAAAGCCTTAAAAACGCCAGACGTGTTTGTGTGCGTGCTAGACTCGTAGACGAGATTTGCGAGCAGCAGATTTTTTGCCTTTGTTGATTCCGAAAAATTTTCTTCTATAAAATTTCTGATTTTATCGATTGCGAGAGCATTTTTTCGCGTGTAAAAAAGTCGCTCCGTGTTCCAATTCGCTTTGTTTTCGTCGTCTTCGCGCGGGGCGTAATATTTTGCGATGTATTGATTTTCCTCGCTTGGCGGCGGAAGCGCGTTTATTTTTTCAATCAGCGACGAAAATTCTTCTTGTGAACCAAAAATGTCTGCAATGTCGTTTTCGTCTACGGCAAGATAGCCTTGACTTATGATGTTTGCGTAAAATTCCCAATCATTTGAAAACAATTCAAATCCCAGCGACTTTGCGAGTCTTGAAACTACGCCGCTTCCTGAAAAAACGTCCAAAAATTTGAGCCCAGGAACTAACTCAAGTCCCGTTGATTCTATTGCGTTAAAAATGAGCGGCAAAAGCCTGCGCTTGTTTCCGATGTACGCGATTATTTGCTCTGTCAAAAACGGCGTGTCAAAGTTCATTCGGAAATTCTACCACAAAAAAATTCCGCACTTCAAGCGGAAAATCAAACGCCACAAAATCTGAAACGCTTGCATTTATACGCTAAAAAATATATAGTACAACTTCACTTTTTGAAGCGAAACATCGTTTCTTTTTGGAGGATTTATGGTCAGAATCAGACTAAAGAGATTCGGAGCAAAGGCTCGACCAACGTACCGAATCGTCGTTCAAGACGCGAGAAAACCTCGCGACGGCACAACAATCGAAGAACTCGGATATTACCAGCCGATTGCCGCCGAGGACTCGCAAATTTCGTTCAACGAAGAGCGCGCAAAATACTGGATTGGCGTTGGAGCGCAACCTTCCGCGACAGTTCGCAAAATCTTTAACAAAAAAGGTTTTGTGGGCAAATAATTTTTGAGAAAACAAAAATAATTATGGAAAAAGACCTGATTGAATACATTGCAAAATCCTTGGTTGACGAGCCAGATGCCGTTTCCGTGAATGAAACGGAAGGCGAGCGCGGAGTCATTTTGGAACTGAGCGTGGCGCAAGGGGATATTGGCAAAGTAATCGGAAAATACGGGCGCATTGCAAAAGCTCTTCGCACGATTTTGAGCGCGTCCGCAAACAAAGATGGACGACACTACAGTTTGGACATCCTTGATTAGGCTCGGCTTTGTTTGATGAAAGGCTTTGACAAAAAAAACGCTCTTTTTGAACCAAAAATCAAGGCTCAAAAAGGTCTTACGGCGGAATTCGTTGTTGGTATCGTCCGAAGTCCGCATGGCGTGTCGGGCGAGTTCAAAGTGGAGAGTACTTCTGGCGAGCGGGAGCATTTTGCTCGCATGACCGAGGTAACTCTAAGGGACGCAAAGACGAAAGAATCGCGCACATACAAAGTGGAGCGTGTGGAAATCGGCGGAAGCGACCTGTATATGAAAATCAGCGGGATTGATTCTTTGGAGGAAGCAAAAAAACTTTCTCAGCAGGAAATCGTTGTTCCGCGCGACAATGCCCGTCCTCTTGGAAAGGACGAATGGTATGTCGAAGATTTGAAAGGCTGCTCCCTTGTTTTTGGGGGCAAAAACGGTTTGTCAAATGGCGTTTCCGCTGTGGTGGGAACGGTTACAAACGTAATGGAAGGCGGTGCGGGCGACCTTTTGGAGGTTGTCCTTGCCGAGGACTCCGAGATTCTTGACGATTCTGTGAAGTTTTTCCGAGCAAAAGACGGTTCGCTCAAAGCGCGAACGGTTTTTGTTCCGCTCAAAAAAGAGGCGGGTTTTATCGGAAAAGTTGACATTTTGGAAAAGAAAATCGAGCTCATGCACCTCTGGATTCTGGAGTAATTCCATGAAATTTACCGTGCTGACCTTATTTCCTGAGATTCCGCGCGCTTTCTTTGAAGCCTCAATCATGGCGAAAGCGGTTGAAAAGGGAATTATTGCCTACGATTTGGTGAATATCAGGGATTTTGCCTTTGATAAACACAAGACATGTGATGACAAGCCGTATGGAGGTGGTGCCGGTCAACTTTTGATGGCAGAGCCGCTCGGACGGGCGCTTGACAGCGTGCAGGCTTACAAGAAACACGTCATTTATGTGACGCCGAGTGGTAAGCCCTTTACGCAGGCGAAAGCGCTGGAACTGAGCCGGAAAGACGAGCTTGTCCTTGTCTGCGGGCGGTACGAAGGTATCGACCAGCGGATTATCGACGAGTACGTGGACGACGAAATCTCCATCGGGGATTTTGTGCTTTCCAGCGGCGAGGTAGCGGCAACGGTTATTATTGATGCCGTGTACCGGCTGGTGGACGACGTTATCACGCACGAGTCGTTGGACGAAGAAAGTTATTCTGACGGACTTTTAGAATATCCCCAGTACACTCGTCCGGCTGTGTACAAGGGCATGGCAGTTCCTGAGGTGCTGACCAACGGAAACCATGAGCATATTCGCGTTTGGCGGCTGAAAAAGCGGCTGCAGAAGACGCTGGCAAACAGACCCGATTTGATTGCCACGGCTCGTATGCAGGGAACGCTCACTTCAGAAGCCGAAAAAATGATTGAGGAACTCGCGGAACAGTGCTTTGTAAAGCACCAAAACCCGAAGAAACGCCGCCGTGCCAAAGCAAAACGCATTGTTGAGCAGGCAAGTGGCAACACAGGAGAAAACAATGGACTTGATTAAAACAATCGAAGAACAGCAAAAAAATGAGCATTCGCTCAATTACAAAGTTGGTGATACGGTAAAAGTTCACTTTGAAATCATCGAAGGAAAGACAAAGCGAATTCAGATTTACGAGGGAATCGTTATTGCAATCAAAAATACGGGCGTAAAAAAGACGTTCACCGTGCGCAAGATTTCTTACGGCGTGGGCGTGGAGCGTGTGTTCCCCGTGTACAGTCCGCGCGTCATCAAAGTTGACGTTGTGCGCGTTGGAAAAGTTCGCCGCTCAAAACTCTATTATCTTCGCGACAAAATCGGAAAGGGCGCAAAGGTTAAAGAACTCGTAGGTCAAAAGGCAATGAATTACCTCAAATGGTCGCGCAGTCTTACAAAGGCTGCCGAAGAACTTGAGGCAAAAATCAACGCTGAGGAAAAGGCTGAAAAGGCTGCCGCAAAATAACTGTGGAAATCCCCCGATGTTTTCGGGGGATTCTTTTTGATTGTGCCTCAAACTCAAACATCGGAAAAAAATATGGAACTGACTGAAGAAAATGTAAAAGCGGCAAAAATCCTCATTGAGTCCTGCAAAAGCGAGGCGGCAAAACGAATTGTGGGGCAAGAAGCGGTGATTGACGGGATTTTGACGGCAGTGATTGCGGGCGGACATATTCTTCTTGAGGGCGTGCCGGGGCTGGCAAAAACGCTTGCCGTAAAAACGTTTGCGGACATTTCGGCTCTTTCTTTTAAGCGACTTCAGTTTACGCCCGACCTGCTTCCTGCGGATATTTTGGGAACGCTTTTTTTTGAGCAACAGAGCGGGACATTTTCTGTAAGAAAAGGACCGATTTTTTCAAATGTTGTTCTTGCCGACGAAGTAAATCGGTCGCCGGCAAAAGTGCAAAGTGCGCTTTTGGAAGCAATGGCGGAAAAGCAAGTTACGATTGGAGAAAAAACATACGCGCTTCCAGAACCGTTCATTGTGCTTGCAACGCAAAATCCTATTGAGCAAGACGGAACGTACCCGCTTCCAGCGGCGGAACTCGACCGATTTTTGCTCAAAATCGTCGTTCCGTATCCAAGCGCGGATGACGAGATAAAAATCGTTCAGACAGCGGGCGAGGCGGCGTTTGTTTTTGTGAATGCGGTTTTGAATGAAAAGAAAATCGCCGCGCTTCGCTTGCTTTCAAAAAAAATCGTGTGCGACGAAAAAATCCTTGCGTACATCGTGTCAATCGTGCGTTCCACTCGTCCGCGAGAAATCGAAGGCGGGGCGGATTTTTCGCATCTTCGGCAAGGCGACGTTGAACGCTACATTTTTGAAGGCGCGTCGCCTCGTGCGGGCATTGCGCTTTTGCAATGCGCTCGCGTTCGCGCCATTTTTGCCGGTCGCACGTTTGTGCTTCCCGACGACGTAAAATCGTGTGCGCACGCGGTTTTGCGTCATCGCATTTCGCTTTCTTACGAAGCCACGTCCGACGGAATCACGCAGGACGCGCTCATTTCAAAAATCCTTTCTTTGTTGCCAGTTCCGTAAAAATGAACAACGTCGGTTTGCAGTTTAGAAAAAATCTCGATTCTCTTTCTTCGGCTTTGAATCTTTCGTCGCTGATTCTTTCAAAAGAACTTCGCGCGGGGATTTTTCGTTCAAGGCGGTACGGGCAGGGGAGCGAGTTTTGCGGCGTTCGCGAATATCAACTCGGCGACAGCGTTCGCTCAATCGATTGGAACGTTACTGCCAGAATGAATCGCGCTTTTGTGAAAATGTACGAAGAAGAGAGCGATTTGAACGTTTTGATTCTTTTGGACGGCTCGGCTTCAATGGTTTCTTCTTTGGAAGGAAAATTTCGCGCATCTGCCTGGAGCGCGGCTTTGTCGCTTGCGTCGTGCAAACGGCAATCTGGCTCTGTTGGCGCGATTTTGTTCGACGACGAAGTTCGATTTTGCGCACACCCTTCTCCCAAAAAAGAAAACGCGCTTTTGATTCTTTCCAAAATCGACGCTTTTGAATCGAGCAAAAAAAACGGAACCGCGCTTTCTTCCGCGCTCAAACTTGCTGCCTCGATTCTCAAAAAAAAGTCGCTTGTTTTGATTTTTTCGGATTTTAGAGTTTTAAAAAAAGAGTGGATTCCGATTTTTTCGGTTCTTTCAAATCGGCACGACGTGGTTTTGGCAAAAATCGAATCTCGTTTTGAAAAATCGTTTCCGCGCCTTGGATTGCTTCCCTTTTTTGACGCGGAGGGAGGCGAAAAACGCGAATTGCCGCTTTTTTCTCGCGCCTTTTTGAGCGAATGGAAAAACGCCGCGTCTTCTCGTGACGAATTTTTGAAAGAAGCGGCTTCAAAAGGAAATGCGAGCGTGATTTTTTTGCCGTTTTCCGAAAATCCTTTCGATTACGCACGTGCGCTTTCAAATTTCTTTTGCGAGCGGAGGAAACCGTGATTTTGTTTCAAAAATCGTCAGCGTCCGCGTTGATTCGTGCGTTTTTGTGGCTTTTTTTGGGATGTTTCGTTCAGTTTCCCGTTTTTTCTCAAATCGTGTCGCGTTCGGTTGTGCCGTCGCCCCTTTTTGTGGGCGACACCGCGCTTTTTCGAGTTGAATTCAATTCCAAAAAACCGTTTCTTCCCGAAGATTTTTCTGGCGAATTTTTTCTCAAAACCGATTTTCCGCCTTTTCTTGCGTTTCAAAATCACGCGCTCGTTCGCTCCGCTTCGCTTTCGTCGCTTCCGCCAAAAAAAGATTCGCTCTACTCGTATTTGCTTCTTTTGAAAATCACCGTTTGGCAGGAAGGCTCGCTCGATTTTCCCGTTTTTGACGCGGGTGCGCTCGTTCAATATTCGCGCGGAGGAGAGGCGGCGTTTCCCGTTCAGCGCATCGAACTTTCTTCGGTGAACGTGGAATCGGCGTTAACACGCTCGCCTTCGATTTCTTTTTTGCCGCACCGTTCGCCACTTTTTCTAAAAGGAACGGCGTTCGTTTTGCTTTTTTTTGCGTTTCTTTTGCTGTGTGGCACATTTTTTTTGATTCTTTTTTTTCTGAGATTTCGAGCATTTTCTTCAAAATGGCAAACCGTTTTTTTTCATGTTCGCGCAAAAAAAAATGCTCGTCGCGCACTCAAAAACTTAAAAAAACTCAAAAAAACAAATGCAACGTATTCCGATTCTGCGTTTTGCAAAGAATTACAAAATATTGTGCGCTCCTTTTTGGAAAAAAAATGCGCAGCGGATTTTTCCGCGCTCACGAGTTTTGAAATCAAAACAAAAATCGCCGCGCTTTTTGAAAACGAAATCGAATCGTTTGCTTGTTTTTTTTCGGTTTTGTATCGCACGGACGCTGTTCGATTTTCTTGTGGCGATTTTGCGCTTTTGCCCGACGAACGCGCTTCGCTTTTGGATTGCGTTTCAAAATCGATTTTTGATTTTTTGAAAAAAAAAGAGGATTTATGACGTTTTTTGGAATTACGTTTTTGCGTCCAGCGTATTTTTTGCTCGTTTTGATTTTGCCGCTCGTTTTGATTTTGAGAAAAACGCGCTTTTTTTCCGCGCCTTCAATTCCGCTCACGCTTTCCGATTGGAAAGGACAGGCGTTTTCGTTCAAAAGTCCCTTTTTTAGAATTCTTTTGCGCCTTTCAAAGATTTTTTTGATTTTTTCGTTCTTTTTTTTGATTTGCGCGTTGGCAGAACCCATTTCGAGCCAGCAAGAAAAATCGTATTTTGACCGCGAAAACGAAATCCTTTTTGTTTTGGACACAAGCCCTTCAATGGCTTCAATCGATATGTCGTTTTTGAGCGGAAGCACAAGCAGATTTGAGGCTGCAAAGCGCACAGTCAGCACGCTCGTTTCCAACGCGGACGGATTTTCGTTCGCGCTCGTTTGCGTTGCAAGCGAAGCGGCACTCGTTGTTCCGCCCACAAAAGACAAAGAGCATTTTCTTTCGCGCCTTTCTTCTGTTCGGTTGGGCGAACTGGGCGACGGAAGCGCACTCGGAACGGGACTTTCTTGCGCCGTCTATCATTTGGCGTTTTCTCGCGCAAAATCAAAGGCGATTGTGCTTTTAACGGACGGCGAAAACAATGCGGGAAAAATCAATCCGATTACCGCAGCAAAACTTTCCAAAGAAAAAGAAATCTCGCTGTACGTTTTGGGACTTGGCACAAACGGAACCGTTCCGATTGAATACGAAGAGCCAGAAACGGGAATTGTGAAAAAAAGGTATTACGAAAGCGCGTTTAATCCAGAACCGCTCAGAAAAATTGCACGAGAAGGCGGCGGACTGTACTTTGAAATCGATTCGCTTGCTTCTCTTTCCACTTCGCTTTCCCGCGTTTTTGAAAAAGAATCAAAAGACGCTCGTTTTTCCGTAAAAACCGTGTTGCACGCTCGCTATGCTTTTTTTCTGTTTGCGTCGCTTTTGTGTTTTGCGCTTTCGATTTTTGTGCGCCGCGTGTTGTTTTTTTCAGTCGCGTGATTTTTGGAGGAACCATGTTTTTTATTGAAAGACCGTTGCTTTTGCTTTTGATTCCGTGCGCGTTTTTTGTGCTTTTGCTTGTGATTTTTCGATTTAAGTCGGTTTCTCGCGTGCTTTTTGGAAAAAAGGACGTTCCAAATCGCTGGAATTTTTCGTTTTTTTCAAAAATGATATGCGCATTTTTGTTTTGGACAAGCGCGATTTTGGCTTCTTCGGGCATTTCTTTTGGAACGGAAGCGGTTTTTGTTTCCAAAACGGCAAGTTCCGTTTGCTTTGTGTTTGACATTTCGCACAGCATGGAAGCCGTTGATTTTCACGGGTTTTCAAGACTCGATTCTTCCAAAAAATACGCAAGTGCCATTTTGAACCATCTTCCTTCTTCCACGGTTGCGGCGGTAATCGCAAAGGGCGCAGGATTTTTGGCGTTGCCACTCACGGACGACGTTGCGTCTTTTGACTTGCTTTTGACTTCGCTTTCGCCTGCTCTTATGACGGCGGCGGGGAGTTCTTTGGGGAGCGGAATTGACTGTGCGGTGAACGCGCTCAAAAATGCTTCGTCGTCAAAAAACTCGATTGTGATTTTTACCGACGGCGACGAAACGGACGGAAAACTTTTGAGCGAAGTTGAAAAGGCGGTTTTGCGTGGAATCCAGGTTTTTTTTGTGGGCTTTGGAAGCGAAACAGGCGCGGACGTTACGGCGGGCGACGGAAAAACGCGCGTGTGGACGGCACTAAAATCAAAAGAACTTTCTGAGATTTGCAAAAATGCCAACCGCGTGTGCGCCGCGTCTTTTGGAGAAGAGCGAGCGCATTTTGTGCTTGCTGAAAAAAAAGGCAGCGCGGCGCGTTTGATTTCCGCGCTTTCTTTGGACGAAAACGGCACAGAAAAAGAAATGCGTCCCGTTTCTCGGCATCGATTTTTTGAAATTGGTGCGCTTTTATTTTTTGTTTTGTCGATTTTTTTGAACGAATGTAATGTTTCGCGATTTTTTCAAAAAAAACGCGCCGTTTTTTCTGCCATTTTTTCCGTTTTTTTTCTTGCGGGCTGCTCAAAAAACGGTTTTCAGATTTCTCAAAAACTCAAAACGGTAAAAGGCGTGGCGGAATATAAAAATGGCGATTTTTTTCTTGCCACGGCGGATTTTTACCCGCTCATTGATTCTCAAGATGAACGCACTCGCGCTTACGCGTTTTTTAACGTTGCCGCAACGTACATCGCGTTGGACGAATTGGACGCGGCTCTTGAAAAACTGTCAAACATCGCGTTTTTGGACGTGTTGGAAAACGATTTTTTGTCGGCGGTTTCGTACAATCAAGGCGTGATTTTTTTCAAAAAAGGCGATTTTCAAACGGCAGCGGAGTTTTTCAAAAAATCGATTTTGCTTGACGGCGAAAACGCGGACGCAAAAATCAATTTGGAGTTTTGTCAAAAAAAAGTAAAAGAAACGGAACATTCTCAAAAATCAAAAGAAATCAACGAAGCGAACGAAAAAAAATCCGAAGCGTCGTTACGAGAGCAAGCGATTTTTACGATTTTGCGCGAGGCGGAGTCGGAGCGATATAAAAATTTTGGCGGTGGCGAGGAAAAAGACGATGTTTTGGATTATTAAATTTGTGCGCTTTTTTGGGATTTTGTTTTTTTGCACCGTTTCGTTTGCTTTTTGCGACACTTTTGACGAATTGGTGTTTCGTTCTCCAAAAAACGTTTTTTTGGGCGAAGAAAACGAATTTTCGCTTTTTGTTTCCGATTTTTCGCCAGAGCGCGTTTCTCTTGACAATGCCGCGTTTGATTCGCTTCCGAGCGGTGCGCACGTTGTTTCCGTGCATTTCGGCGAAGACGTAAAAGAAAAATCGATTCGCGGAACAAAAATCGCCGTTACGATTTTGTTTGATTCTGCGGACGATTTTGCTTTTCCAGCAATTCCTTTGAGCGTGGACGGTAGGCGCGTTTTTGCGCATTTTGAGCCGTTTTCCGTTTTTGAAAATCCAAAAGAGGCAAAGCCGATTCTTTTTTTTGATTTTTTGGAGGGCGGAAAAGCCTTTGAGCGCGTTCGGTTGCGCGTGTTTTCGCGATTTGCGTTGTCGGTCGTTTCGCTTTCTTACGATTTGCCCGAAGACGCAATCGTGAGCGAGGTTTTGCCGTTCAAGCCGTTTGATGTGTCAAAAAGCGATTTTTCCGCTTCTCCCACGCTTCTTTGCGAACTCGATTGGATGCCGCTTTCAAAAGGAAATCACGCGCTTCCGAATTTTTTTGCCGATGTGATTTCGTTTTCTGGAAAAAAAGAGCGGATTGTTCTTTCGGGAAAAACGATTTTTGTGGAAAGCGCAAACGAGGTTTCTGATTTTCAATCTCAAAAAAACGAAAATGCGGAAATCGAGCGCGTTTTTTTTGACGCTTTTGATGAAACAAAAATCGAAACTGCCAAAACCGAAGATTTTTTGGAAAAAGCGCGAGCAATTTGCGAAGCGCGAAAAAAAGAGCGCGAAGAAATCCCGTTTTTTGGAAAATCCCGCGCAAAAAGACGCGCAATAGAAGAAGAATGTGGAATTTTTCATCAAAAAAACGAGCCGAACACAATTCTGTTTGCATTTTTTTTGATTTTTGGCGCGCTGTTTCTTTTGCTTTTTGTCTTTTTGCTTTTTTTGAAAAACCGCGCGGCATTTTTTGTGCTTTTTTTGACCTTTTTGTTTTTTTTCTTTGGCGCAAAAGAATTCTTTTTGCTAAAAAAAAGCGTGGCAATTTTTGCGTCGGACGCGCTCTTTTTTGTTCCCGAAGAAACGCAGCCGCTTCGTCCGATTCCCATAAAATGCGCCGAGCGAGTTTACGTTGAAAACAAAATCGGCGATTACCTTTTTATTTCTGGCAAAAACGGCGCGGGGTGGACTAAAAAAGAATCGGTTTTTTTTATAAAATAACAGTCGATTTCAAAAATGAGATATGTTACAAAATGTATGCTGACCTGTAAGCAATATGCGGTGGTTGAGCGTGTCGAAACCACCGATTGCTTGATTCTGTGGTTTCGATACGACCTTCAGTCTACTTAGGCCACCGCTCCCAGCATATTTTCTGTAACACCACCAAAAATGCAAAAACGAAAAAAGGGGAGGAAAAATGAAAAAATCCTTTGGAGATATACTCGGCGAGTGGGAAAATGCGCACTCTCAAAACGGCGCGGGAGGGAGCAAAAAAAGGTCGAATATCGACGAAAACGGGCGACAGATTTCTCGAAAAAAGGCGAATGCGCCGTCAAAAGAAGAAAAAGCAGCGTTGAGCGCAAAAAAAAGCGACGAAGAATTGATGGAAGAGGCGACAAAAAAACGCATACATCCTTTGGAATTGTGGCTCAGGCGGCATGGAACTGTTGACAAAGACGCGGAACTCGATTCGTATAACGAAAAAGTGCGCATGGAAAGTCGCGAATATATTAGAACGATGAAGCCTGAAGCCAAAATCGACTTGCACGGTCTAACGCGCGACGAAGCCTGGTCAAAATTAGAGTCGTTTGTTGCAGAATGTGTGCGTCGCGGTCTCAAAAAAATCTTGATAGTTCACGGAAAAGGCAATCATAACGCGCGTGGAAGCGACCCCGTTTTGGGAAAAGTCGTTCAGCAATTCATCGAGCAAAATGCGCACCTCGGCACGAGCGGTCATCCTGACCACACAATGGGCGGCAGTGGCGCAACCTGGGTTATTTTGAAATAACAAAGGCGGGATTTTCTTGCCGCCTGTGGTTTCGACAGGCTCAACCACCGAAAATTTGGCTCAACCAACAAAAGAACTTGGCTCAACCAACAAAAGAACTTGGCTCAACCAACAAAAGAACTTGGCGCAACCACCGAAGAATTGGCATTATCGCACCTAAAAATCCGTGAGGAAACAAGGGGCTTAAGCCCCTTGATAAGCAATCATCTGTCATTTTGAGCAAAGCGAAAAATCTCATTTACATCAAAAATACAGATTCTTCGGTCGCTTCGCTCCCTCAGAATGACGCAACCACCGAAAAACTGGGCAAAAGAGCGCGTCGAAATGACCGCTGACAGATTTTTTGTTGCTTGTGGTTTCGACAGGCTCAACCACCGAAGAATTGGTCATTGAGGTTCTCGAAATGACCGCCGACGGATTTTCTTGTTGGCTGTGGTTTCGACAGGCTCAACCACCAAAAATTTGGCTCAACCACCACGTTTTTTGCAACCAACAAAGTTTTTTGCACAAAAAAAGGCACTGGCGGGAGATTTTGCCAGTGCCTTACTTTCACGCGCCACCGGTCAAGCGGAGCGGAAAAATCAATGGTTATTCTTCGACAACTTCGTCTGCGCCTTTGTCGTCAGAAACGGTAATCGTTGCGTTGACGGTTGTTTTTGCAACTGCGTTCACGTATGCGCCAACTTTGCGTTTTTCTGCTTTCGTAAGTCCTGTAACGCTTGCTGGAATCTCAATGCTTTTTACAGTGCTATCGTTTCCAATCTTAAGAGCGTTGGTCTCTACCTCGTTCGTTTCTGTAGTGGTGTTCTTTTTGAAGATAATGTTGTTAAAAAGTCCTTCATCGGTCATTTTTGACTCTTTGCGGTCGCTCTCTGCTTTTGATGTTTCTGCGTATGCGCGGATTGTGTACGAACCGTCGTCATAAGAGCGAAGGTCAATAACCGCTCCAACTTCCGTTTTATCATCATTGAAGTTGAAACCAACATCTGCAAATGACGCTTTCGCAATTGCTTTTGTTGCATCGTACTCAGCAGGGAGGTCTCCATCATACGCTTTAAATTCCTCAGCGGTAGAGAACGACTGAGCGTTTGCAACGCCAAAGTTCTTTTCAGTGTTTGCCGTAAGTGCGCTTCCAACATCGATATTTTTGTACCAAGAAACGTACAACTGTGCCTTATCGCTGTTTACGCGAATGCCTGCAAGACCAAACGACGCTTTGTTATTTTCAGCCTTGTAGCCAAAGATGTAGCCAACTGGCGACGCTTGTGCTTTTGAGAGGTCTTTGATTGTAATGGTTTCGACTGCGTTGTAGTGCGTGTCCTCAAAACTCCACGCGCGAGTGTCGCTTGTTCCTTCCGAGTTGTCGGCGGTGATTGTGGCATTTTTGCCGTCCCAAGAAATCCAACCGTTCTCGTCGTTGTCATCGTCGTCGTCAGAGCAAGACACGAATGTTCCCGCTAATGCGAGAGCCGCTGCTGCGCTAAACGCAGCGATAACTTTCTTTGAAAGTTTCATAGGTTTTCCTCCATGATTTGTTTCTGTTTTTGCGGCGGCTTTTCCACAAAAAGCCCGCTCCGCTTTTTTCAGAAAAATATGAAGTACTCTACAAAAAAAAAGAAAACACGCAAGTAGTCGCAGCAAAAAATTTGGTCAAGAAAATTCAGAGATTTTGATGCTTGTGGTTTCGACAGGCTCAACCACCGAAGTTTTTGTGACCAGCGAAATTGTGGTCATTGAGTTTATCGAAATGACCGCTGGTGGGAGTTTTTTTGTTGGTCGTGGTTTCGACAGGCTCAACCGCCGAAGTTTTGGTCATTGAGGTTCTCAAAATGACCGATGGCGAATTTTTTGTTGGTCGTGGTTTCGACAGGCTCAACCACCGAAGAATTGGTCATTGAGGTTCTCGAAATGACCGCCGACGGATTTTTTGTTGCTTGTGGTTTCGATAAACTCAACCACCGAAGTTTTTGCTCAACCACCGAAGTTTTTGTGACCAGCGAAAAAACTTGGGCATATCGCACCTTGAAATCCGTTAGGAAACAAGGGGCTTAAGCCCCTTGATAAGCAATTATCTGTCATTCTGAGCAAAGCGAAAAATCTCACTTACATTGAAAATATAGATTCTTCGGTCGCTTCGCTCCCTCAAAATGACGCAACCACCGAAAAACTGGGCAAAAGAGCGCGTCGAAAAAACACTTTTCTGTTAAAAAATTCACAGAAAAGTGTTCGATTTTCCAGAAAATTGGGCAAAATGATTGACCATTTCTTTCAAAAACGGCTAAAATAATCGTACAATCTGTGAGAAAATTCACAAAAGAAAATCCGAAGCGAATTCGGAAAATGACAGGGGTACAAAATGTCACGAGTCTACAATTTTAGCGCGGGTCCTTCTTGCTTGCCGGAAGAAGTTTTGAATGAATGTGCGGCAGAAATGCTTGATTATAAG
>ERZ842401.1127-NODE-1127-length-39009-cov-9.692047_pt1 | contig 39009 bp, 29 predicted proteins | sample MGYA00521270_ERZ842401 | MGnify/ENA primary metagenome ERZ842401 (study PRJEB31892, sample SAMEA3878208) | bioreactor metagenome | biome: Moose rumen | place: Sweden | collected 2011-10 | study: EMG produced TPA metagenomics assembly of the PRJEB12797 data set...
ATTTGTGAATTATATCAATGTAAAATGGCGAGTTAAGAACTCCCGAAACTTAAGTAAATACAAAAAAAATTACAATCATGAGTTTGAAAATCGTTGTACTTGCAAAGCAGGTGCCCGACACGCACAATGTAGGTCCTGACGCTATGACAGCCGAAGGCACCATCAACCGTAGTGCGTTGCCAGCTATCTTCAACCCCGACGACCTCAATGCCCTGGAGCAGGCTCTCCAGCTGAAAGAGAAATTCCCGGGAAGTACCATCACTGTTGTCACCATGGGTTTGCCAAAGTCGGCAGACATCATCCGTGAGTCACTCTATCGTGGAGCTGATGCCGGATATGTGGTAACAGACCGTTGCCTTGGTGGTGCAGATACTCTAGCTACCTCATACACTCTGTCACAAGCCATAAAGAAGATTGGTGACTATGATATCATCCTCGGTGGACGACAGGCTATTGACGGTGATACAGCACAGGTAGGACCACAGATAGCAGAAAAGCTCGGTCTGACACAGGTGACATATGCCGAGGAGATTCTATCTCTTGACCCAGAGGCAAAGAAGATTGTCATCAAGCGTCATATCGACGGTGGTGTAGAAACAGTAGAGGCTCCCCTGCCCCTCGTAGTTACCGTCAACGGTACAGCCACAGAATGCCGCCCAGCTAATGCAAAGCGCATCATGACATACAAGAAAGCCGTAATTCCAGAGTGGAATGCTACCGATATCAACTGCGACATGAAGCAAGTAGGTAAGACCGGTTCACCAACCAACGTTAAAAAGGTTGAGAACATTGTCTTCAAGGCAAAGGAAAGCCGCTCTATGACAGGCTCTGATGAAGACATCAACAGCCTCATGGCAGAACTGATAAATGACAAGATTATCGGATAAAACAGAAAATAAAATATAGCATATATGAATAGCGTTTTTGTATATTGTGAAATAGAGGGCACGAAAATTAAGGACGTAGCCCTTGAGCTCCTTACCAAGGGACGTAAGCTTGCCAATACCCTCGGTGTACAGCTGGAATGTATCATCGCTGGTTCTGGCCTCGACGGTGTTGAGAAACAAGTTATAAAATATGGTGTTGACAAAGTACATATCTTCGATGCAGAAGGTCTGTTCCCATACACCTCTAATCCTCATACTGCTCTCGTAGTTAACCTCTTTAAGGAAGAAAAACCACAGATATGCCTCATGGGAGCTACCGTGATAGGTCGTGACCTCGGTCCACGTGTTTCTTCTGCCCTCTTCAGCGGACTGACTGCAGACTGTACGCAGTTGGAGATTGACGACTTTGATATGAAGGTGAAGAACGAGGCCGGCGAACTGGTTGACAAGCACTATGAGAATCAGCTCATGCAGATTCGTCCTGCCTTTGGTGGTAATATCGTTGCTACTATCGTTAACCCAGAGCATCGCCCACAGATGGCAACTGTTCGTGAGGGTGTGATGAAGAAAGAGGTTCTTGACGAGAACTATAAGGGCGAGGTAATACGCCACGATGTTGCGAAATATGTTCCTGAAACAGAATATGTAGTAAAAGTTCTCGACCGTCACGTTCAGCAGGCAAAGCATAACCTCAAGGGTTCTCCAATCATCGTTTCCGGTGGTTACGGAGTTGGTAGCAAAGAAGGCTTTGACATGCTCTTTGAACTGGCCAAGGAACTCCACGCAGAAGTAGGTGCTTCGCGTGCCGCTGTGGATGCCGGATGGATTGACAACGACCGTCAGATTGGTCAGACAGGTGTCACAGTACGCCCTAAGGTGTACATCGCATGCGGTATCTCCGGACAGATACAGCACATCGCTGGCATGCAGGATTCCGGTATTATTATTTCCATCAACAATGATCCTGATGCTCCTATTAACACCATAGCCGACTATGTCATCAATGGCACAGTAGAAGAGGTGGTTCCCAAAATGATAAAGTATTACAAGCAGAATAATAAGTAATGAATTTCTATTTAGATAATCCTGAGATGAAGTTCCATCTCAGTCACCCATTGCTCAAGCATATCGTTGAGCTGAAAGAAAGAAATTATGCCGACTTCGGCAAGTATGATTACGCACCAGAGAATTTTGAGGATGCTATGGACTCTTATGAGCGTGTCATAGCCCTTGCTGGCGACATCTGCGCTAATGTCATAGCCCCCAATGCTGAAGCAGTGGATGCAGAAGGTCCTCACGTTGAGAACAACCGCATGATATATGCCAGCAAGACATACGACAACCTGAAGGCTTGCCGTCAGGCTGGTCTGCATGGTGTCCTGATGCCACGCCGCTACGGTGGTCTGAACTTCCCACAGTTCATATATGCTCCTATCAACGAAATGATGGCAACGGCAGATACCGGTTTCGAGAATATCTGGTCTTTGCAGGACTGTATCTCTACCCTCTACGAGTTCGGTAACGAGGAGCAGCGCAAGAAGTATATCCCTCTCGTTTGTGAAGGTGCTTCTATGTCCATGGACCTCACCGAGCCTGATGCCGGTTCTGACCTGCAGAGTGTTATGTTGAAGGCCACATACGACGAGAAGGAAGACTGCTGGCGTCTGAACGGCTGTAAGCGTTTCATTACCAACGGTGACTCTGACATCCACCTCGTACTGGCACGTTCAGAAGAGGGTACTCGCGACGGTCGCGGACTGTCTATGTTCATCTACGACAAGCGCAACGGTGGTGTTGACGTACGTCGCATCGAGAACAAACTTGGCATACACGGTTCTCCAACATGTGAGTTGGTATATAAGAATGCCAAGGCAGAGCTGTGCGGTGACCGCAAGCTGGGACTCATCAAGTACGTTATGGCACTGATGAACGGTGCGCGTCTGGGTATCGCCGGACAGTCCACCGGTTTGTCACAGATGGCTTACAACGAGGCTCTGGCATATGCTAAGGACCGTAAGCAGTTCGGCAAGGCTATCATTGAATTTCCTGCCGTTTATGACATGCTCGCCATTATGAAGGCAAAGCTTGATGCAGGACGTGCCCTTTATTATGCTACAGCACGTTACGTAGATATCTACAAGATATGGGAAGACATTGAGCGCGACCGCAAGGCAGAAGGTGGTAAGCTGGAGCCAGCAGAGCGTACGGAATATAAGACTTTTGCACGTCTGGCTGATGCCTTTACACCTGTTGCAAAGGGTATGACATCAGAATATGCCAACCAGAATGCTTATGACGGCATCCAGGTTCATGGCGGTTCAGGCTTCATGCTCGAATATACCTGTCAGCGTCTCTACCGTGATGCACGTATCCTTTCTATATATGAAGGTACTACACAGTTGCAGTGTGTTGCTGCCGGACGTTACATCACCAACGGCACATACGGACAGATTATAGCAGACATACTCGAGAAGGGCGAAGCAGGAATGGCTATGTCATCTCTTGCAGAAGCTGCTGAGTGCGACGCTAACTGGTGCGGTGCAGAATTTGCTGCTCTCAAGGAGCGCATGGTGAAGGCAGCCGAGAAATATAACGAGGCCGTGGCATATACCAACGACCAGAAAGACGACGAATTCAAGAATCTTGTTCTGCGTCACCTCTACGAAATGGCTGCCGACATCATCATGTCACTGCTGCTCATCGGGGATGCTACGAAGAATCCTGAGCTCTTCGCTAAGTCTGCAAAGGTTTACAACCGCTATGCCGCTGCAGAAATAGAGAAGCACTATAACTTCATCATGTCACTGAGTGTTGAGAATCTGACAGACTATCAGGCTTAAGTGGAAAACATCCCTTCTCTAGTACAGGATCTTGCCCTGATTCTCGTCACAGCAGGAGTTGTGACGTTGATATTCAAGAAGCTCAAGCAGCCGCTTGTGCTCGGATATATCATGGCAGGATTCATTGTCTCTCCGAACTTTCCTCTCACGGTATCCGTCGTAGATCACGAGAATATCGAGATATGGGGCAACATCGGTGTTATGTTCCTTCTCTTCACCTTGGGATTGGACTTCTCTTTCAAGAAAATCCTGAAGATGGGAATGGCACCGATTATAGCAGCCCTCACCATTGTCTTCTCGATGATGATGATAGGTATTCTCGTGTCGCGCCTCTTCGGCTGGTCCCAGATGAACGGTATGTTCCTTGCCGGCATGCTCGCCATGTCTTCCACCACCATTATATATAAGGCGTTCGATGACATGGGTCTGAAGCAGCAGCAGTTTGCAGGCCTCGTGATGAGCGTGCTGATATTGGAGGACATCCTGGCCATCGTCATGATGGTGATGCTGGGAGCCTTTGCCGGTGGCGGGGCACCTGATGGCGAAGTGATGGTACAGACGATACTCTATATCGGTTTCATCATCATTATATGGTTTGTGGTGGGACTGTTCCTCATCCCTACGTTCCTGCGCCGCGTGAGGCCGCTCATGAATGACGAGGTGCTGCTTATCGTGGCTCTCGGCATGTGTTGCTTCATGGCAGTGCTGTCAACGAAGATGGGATTCAGTTCTGCTTTCGGAGCCTTCGTGATGGGTAGCATACTTGCCGAAACGGTGGAGGCAAAGAAGATAGAGAAGGTGGTGGCTTCCGTGAAAGACCTCTTCGGAGCCATATTCTTCGTATCTGTAGGAATGCTGGTGGATGCTCATATCATCGTTGACCAGTGGCTGGCAATAGTAGTCATTACGATAGCGATACTGTTGGGCCAGAGCATCTTCGGCACCTTCGGTTTCATGCTTTCCGGCCAACCGCTGAGGACGGCGATGCGATGCGGTTTCTCAATGGCGCAGATAGGTGAATTTGCCTTCATCATCGCTTCTCTGGGATTGTCGCTGCACGTGTTGAGCGATGTCATGTATCCTATCGTAGTGACGGTATCTGTAGTAACGACGTTCCTGACTCCTTATATGATACGCTTTGCGGTGCCTGCCTACGAGACTATCGAAAAGCATATACCGTCAAGCTGGATAGAGCACATCAACCGCATTTCCGACATTGCACCGTCAGGACGCAACAGCACAGAGGGCTACTGGAAGCCGCTCCTCAGGCAAATGAGTGTTAATACCCTCATCTACTCATGCCTGTCGATAGCCATCATCGCCTTCATGAGTACATTCTCGCTGCCCATAGCGCAACGCATCATGCCGCCGCATTTCAAAGAGTGGGCTGACATCATCGTAGGAGCCGTCACGGTGCTTCTTATGGCGCCTTTCCTGAGGGCTATGGTGATGAAGAAGAACAAGAGTGAGGAATTCCACGCCCTATGGACGTCGCGAGGCAACAGGGCTCCGCTGATATTCACCATCATTGTGCGCATCATCATTGCCATGACATTCGTATTCTATGTCTGCAACATGGTGACGGAGTTCAATTATGCCATTCTGATTTGCGTAGCGATGGGTCTGGTAATCCTCATGATAATGTCACGTTGGCTCAAGGCCGGCTCCATAAGGATGGAACGCCTCTTCATCCAGAACCTGCGTTCCAAGGACTATGCCCTGCGTGCCAGCGGTGCCAGGAGGCCGCTGTTTGAGGGACGCCTGCTTGACCGCAACATACACATCGCCACCGTTGATGTTCCGCATAATTCTCTCTGGGGTGGCAAGATGCTGAAGGAACTGACTCTTGGAAGCCGTTTTGGCGTACATGTCAGCAGCATCATGCGTGGATACAAGAAGATAAACATCCCCTCCGGCAGCGACATAGTATTCCCGCTCGACCAACTCAACGTCATCGGTACCGACGAACAACTGGCCAATCTCAATACTGCCTTGCAACAGGAGATAGAGCCGGAGATGCTGGACCTCGACGGAAAGGATATGCAGCTGAAGCGCTTCGGCATTTCGCCCGACAGCCCGTTCGTAGGAAAGTCGCTCATCACGAGCCAGCTCCGCGAGAAGTACAACTGTATGTTCGTCGGACTGGAAGAAGACGAAGACAAACTCATCAACATCACACCGTTCTATCTTTTCCAACCAGCCGACATCATATGGGTCGTTGGCGAAGAGGATGATATAAAACGGCTTGCGGAAGACATATAAGCTATGCTCAACGAGGAAAAGAATCTGAAGACATACTACTCCGTCAGGGAGGTTTCTGAAATGTTCGGCGTCTCAGAGTCCACCCTCAGGTATTGGGAGACGGAGTTTCCCAACCTGAAGCCGCGCATGGTGAAGTCAAGCAGGGTGCGTATGTATTCGGCAAAGGACCTTGAGGACATCAGGAAGATATACAACCTCGTAAAGGTAAGGGGCTTCAAGCTCGCTGCCGCAAGGAAGATGCTGCTGGCCAATCCGTCAGGCGTCGACCGCACCGCCGATATGATAGACAAACTGACATCCATAAAGGAAGAGCTGCTCCAGATAAAAGCAGCCCTCGACAAGATTGTCTGAGCTCTAAACTTTTAAACTGACTCTAAACTCTAAACTATAAACTTTATAAAAATGTACAGCGATCCTAAAGACTGTCTCTACTGTACCAACAACGAGACCCAGAAATCATTGATGATAGAAATCTGTCATCTCCGTGTATCACGCGTATTCCTGTTCAAGGAGCAGACCTACCATGGCCGTTGCCTCGTGGCATACGACAAGCATGTCAACGACCTCAACGAACTCTCTGACGAGGAGCGCAACAATTTCATGGCCGACGTAGCGCAGACCACACGTGCTATGCAGAAGGTGTTCAATCCTGAGAAGATAAACTACGGAGCATTCTCCGACACCCTCTGCCACCTGCACTTCCACCTCGTGCCGAAGTATGTCGGCGGTCCCGACTATCCGGGCCTCTTCCGCATGAATCCGCAGGAGGTATACCTCTCCGATCAGGAGTATCAGGAGATGATTGAGAAAATAAAGGAGGCCCTGTAAGCCCTATGCTATGCTCTGCTCCTACCCTCTTCTTTTTGAGAAAAACCTCCATACCCTCGTGTGGGGAACCGAGTCGTGGGAAGTGTCTGCCGTGCCCTCCAGCCCGTGCACCATTGCCAACGGTCCGCTGAAAGGCCGCGACATCATCAGCGTCATCGACGAATTCGGTCCCAACATCCTCGGTGATACCGTCTATGAGGAATTCGGCGGCAAGCTACCGCTGCTCGTGAAATTCATCGACGCCAAGCAGGACCTCTCCATACAGGTACATCCCGACGACGCCCTCGCCATGGAGCGGCATCAGTGCTTCGGCAAGACAGAGATGTGGTATATCATCGCTGCCGAACCCGGTGCTTCCATCCTTGCAGGCTTCAAGGAAGAACTATCGTCTGAGGAGTATAAGCGTCGCGTTGCCGACGGCACCATCGTCGATGCCCTGGCACGCCATGAGGTGCACCCGGGTGACGTCTTCTACATCCCTGCCGGACGCGTTCATGCCATCTGCGGCGGAGTATATCTGGCAGAGGTGCAGCAGAGCAGCGACATCACCTACCGTCTCTACGACTACAATCGTCCGGGCCTTGACGGCAAACCGCGTCAGTTGCATACGGAACTGGCTGCCGATGCCATCGATTTCCGCGTGGAGAAAGACTACCGCACCTACTACGGCAATACCATGGGACATGCCGCAAAGGTCATCGACACACCGTTCTTCGACGTCCGCGTGATGGACCTCGACAAGCGGTCCCTCGCCAACGGTCAGAAGCTGACCATCTCCGGCAAACTCCGTGGCTTCCACCGCAAGATGAAGAAATACCACTCCTTCGTCATCTCCATGTGCATCAGCGGCAGGTGTCTCATAACCCTGCGCGACAATGCAGAGCTGCCGGCACCCAACCCAGACTTCCCACGGTCCGTGATACTCTCCGCCGGTGAGAGCTGCCTCATCCCCGCCTGCTGCGCCGACTATGACATTGTACCCATCAGCCTTGACACCCGCATCCTCGAAACCCACATCGACAGGAAAAAGCCCAGTTGGTGGAAATTTAGTGGTTAGTGATCAGTGGTTAGTGGTTAGTGGTTAGTGGTTAGTTATTAGTGGTTAGTTATTAAAGAAAGCAATCCCTGACAGGAGTTAAACCCTGTCAGGGATTGCTGTATATAGGTATATTATTTTCTTCCGGAGTTCCCGAAAACCTCACTTAAGAGTCTATTTTGTCTTTCGGGGCTTCCGAAAGTCTGCCTTGAGGGGCAACTCTGCTTCCGGACCTTCCTGAAGAGTATCTTGATGGTCAATTTTGCTTTCCGGACCTCCCGAAAGTCCGCCTTGAAGGTCAATTCGTACTTTCGGACCTTCCGGTAGCCTCCGGCGGAGGGTGGTTGCTGTCGTTATGGGATTATAAGTATGTTTCATATCCCGCCCCCGCACCGAGGGTGTTCTGCCAGCGACGTGGGGCTATTATTTTCTTCCGAAGAGGTCTTTGATGCCGTCGATGTCGAAGGCGAGGGAGAAGCGGAGGGTTTGGTCAAGAGGATTGCTTGATGCCGTTGAGATGACATATGCGGCATCCAGCGAGAAGGCACTCATCTTGAAACCGGCACCGATGGTGAAGTACTTACGGTTACCCTTTGTCTCAGCCTCGTCATGATATCCGGCACGGACAGAGAAACGGTCGTTATAGCAATACTCGGCACCAACGCTGAGCTGTATCTCCTTCATCTCTTCCTTGAAACCACCAGGAGCATCGCCGAAGCTCTTGAATATACCGGCAATAGAACCGACATTGTAATACACCTCGTCGGCATACTGCTCAAGGTTCACAGCAGTTGTCTTACCCTCTGCCACAGCCTTCTCATACTGCTCCGTCGTAGGATAGGTAGGCACCAGCAGCTTGTTGACATCAGCAGCGACTGTAATGGCATTGTATTCATCGATAGGCACCTTGAGAGATGCACCCAGACGCAGGTTGGTAGGAATGAACTCCGAACGGTCAGTACCCGTAAGGTTCATCTTTGAACCGATGTTGCTGATATTGAAACCGAGTCCGAGCTGACACTCACGCTTGCCGATGTTGATGTAGTTCTGGTAATATCCGGCAATGTCGGCAGCGAAGGCACCGGAGGTCTTCTTCTCCTCCGTAGAGCTGTATGACATATCGGAGAACATATACCTGACGGCAGCACCGAGAGAGAATTTCTCTGACAGCATCATAGAGTAGCCCGCATCGATACTCATCTCGTAAGGCTTGATGGTCATGTCGTAGTTGTCGCTGGTACCGCCTGACGAAGTATAGACCTCACCGAGAGAGAAATAGTGCAGAGAGGCTGAAACGGCACTGTAGTCACCGATTCTGTAGTATCCTGACAGGTATGCTATGTTCATATCGTTGACAAGCTTGCGCAACCACGGGGTGTAGTTGAGCTGCACGCCAGCCTTGGAAATAGCAAACGGATACTTTGCAGGGTTCCAGTATTGTGACGACACATCAGCATCAGTAGCGACACCCACGTCACCCATACCGCCGGCACGGGCATCAGGAGCAATGGCCTGACTCACCATAGCGGTGTGGACAGGATTGAAGAGAGTCTGCTTGTCCTGGGCATTGGCTGCCGTCGTCAGCATAAGGACTGACAAGAGGAAGGGGATTTTAATCTTGTTTGTCATTTATTTCAGATTTATTTTGTAGTTCGTCATTAATATCCTATCAGGAGTTTCTTTGTCTTTGAGACGTATTTAGACTTGTCGCATGAGAGTCTTACACGATAGAGGTACATGCCCTGTGAAAGGCCCGATGCCGTCCACTTGTAGGAGGTCGTAGGCTTGGTGGCAGAGAAGACATCGTTCCACTGCAGCTGACCGACGATGCGTCCCGTCATATCGATGATTTCTATATTCACCTCTGCCTCAGAGCCCTGCAGGTCGTGGGTGACGTAGAATGTGACGTTCTCGCCCATCTTTGCCGGATTAGGCGCTACAAAGACATCAGCGATGGTAGGTTCGAAACCTTTCACGACATTGAAGTCGAGAGACACCTGGCTGGTATTGTTAAGCACATCCCACGCACGGAAGGTGAGGGAGTGTTTGCCAAGAGAGAGGTTTGGCAACACGTACCATGTAGAGCCGGAGGTATAGCTGTCGGCATCGAAGGTGAAGTTGTCGTTGAGGTTATAGGTCATCTCGGCACTGCCGTCAACAATGAGTTCCATATAGTGTCCCAGCGATGACTCGGCAACATTGATGCCGTCGGCATCGTTTATCTCTGCCACGAAGAACGGCGTGCGACCCACATTGCCGCCATTGACAAACGACGGAGTATTCAGGTAGCTGTGGATGGCAGGGCCGATAGAATCATTTACTGCCGCCTCCTGACCGTAAGGATATATCGATGTGTCATGACCGTTTGCCGACACCTTGTTATTCTCATCCAAGGCATAGAGCACCATCAGGCCGTTGGTTTCCTCGTCATAGATATCTTTCGGAACACGGAAGGTGAAACTGAACTGTCCGCCAGCAACTGTCGTAGAACCGGTGAAGATATTGGAGTCGTAGTCCTCGTACTGGAAACGTGTATCGGAATCGGAAGCCTGTCCGCGACATACAATGGTCTGCTTAGCATCCTTCACTACACTGTTGAGCTTTCCGCTAAAGCCTGTTGCCGCCTGGCCGTCAAGAGTCTCGACATGTCCTTCTACGGTAACAGTGCTGAGGGCTTTCGTCTGTATAGGATTACCGGCTGCAACGCCGTCTATCTTATCTACCTTTATATTGTATGTGGGGATAGCAAGTGACACGGCAGGGTCTCCCAAGAGAGCGTAGTGGTGCTTGTTGACAGTCATGTCGGCACCTTTCTTTATCATCAGGTTCTTTGCCTGACGCTGCACCTCACCGAGGGTATATGGCTTTCCGTTGCCATCGTAGGCAAACAGATTATCCATCATATATTTGTCTATCTTGGAGTTGTATGTCTCATATACCGCACGGGCTGCACCGTAGGAGGCAATAGCACCGCCATCCTTGTTCAGCAGCAACTGCTCGCCGAGGGTACTGTGGCTGTAGTCATAAGGCATCGTCTCACACGCTGCCATAATCCACAGCGAATAGTTCTCACCCTTGAAGTTCTTGACATCATCGAGTGACAATATTCTTTCGTGGCTCAACTGCGTCCAGGAACCGTGGCCTCCGTAATTAATGATAAGCTGACCGTCATTCTGCAGCTGCTTGATAAGCGTCTCCACAACAGGATATCTGTTGCCGGTAGAGGTTTTCTTCATGACATACGAATCGGTCATGATTTTCTTGACATTATAGCCGCCACGCGCTATCATCTCGTCTGCCAGATCGTTGATAAACTTCATATGGCTGTTCTCATCACCGTCATCACCGATGAATGTGATACCATTCTGCCAGCTGCCAGCAGGAGATTTCTCAACGTAGTCAACTATCTTATCTACCACATACTTGGCTTCCGTATCTGTAGTAACAGGAATGCGCCCTACTCCACAATCCATCTGCATATTGGTCTGCACAATGCCGTCGGCATGTACCGTCATACCGTCCTGCAATATGGCAATGAAGTCATCAATAGGTACAGCTCTTGTCTTGTCGTAGGAATTATACGTCTCATAGACAAGGAGATAGTCATCAACAGAATACTTATCAGCCATTGTCTTCATTCTGTTATCCCACATGCAGTCACCCAGCAAAAGAACATTCTTCACACCCCCGTCACTGCTCCTGTCATAGAACATCTTCAGGTAACGACGATAAGCAGACACATCGGGAGTACCGCTTGAGAACTCATTATACAGTTCGTTTGCCGGAACAATGCGGTATGACATGCCGTCATGTGAGGCATGCAGTTCACCAAGCCGCTTTGCCTGGGCATACAGTTTCTTTGATGTCGGAATGATGATGACGTAATCCACTACCCCATCAGCATGGTGGTTCTGGTTTGATACATTTTCTACAAATTCCGCTGCAGGCAAGCCGTTGCTAAGAGCGTATGACTTGGGATTGCTGAATGTTGCCAGTATGTAATCAATTCTTATCGGACCGCCGCTGTTGCATGATACTGTGACAGGCAGAGTGCCGGAGCCGCTACACTTGAACGTAGCAGTCTCAAACATTGCTACCTGTTCGTCGGAACTAGTCTTTATACTGCCGCTTTTGCTTGCACCATTAGCAGAGATTGTATAACCGGTTACGGTACTTGCAGTAAGAACGGCTGTAATGGTTATCTCACCCGGATTGTCCGGTATTGAGAACTCTATTGTCTTTGACCTACCTGCCGAAAGTGTTTCTGCATCAACCAGTTCACGACCCATCTCATGCCAAGCAAAACCATCTCTCTCATACAAATCGTGATAGGCAACACCATCGGCAGCAGCAATACTTAATAGCTCTGCCTCTGAACACTCTTTTCGCGGGCCGTCCGTCTGGGTTATAAAATAGTATCCATAGTCGGAATATGGATTTCTGGTGCGTGTCGTTACGGTATTGCCAGTATACGACACCGGACCATAGGCGTAGAAGTATAGCTGTCCGTCTTTCGGACACACAGCAATTTCCGGCAAATCATCATGACCGGCAATCCACTCCTGTGTCAGTTGTTCCGGCACCAAAGCACCACCGAAACCATAGATTCTAACCTTGGAGATATCGGAGAATCCTGCCTGAGAAACAACGTCTGACGTCAAACGGCAGATTCCACTTTCGCTGACACGAATCTTTGCCCACGCTCCGGAAGCCAATACTGACGATGACGAATAAGACGAAGCTGTCGTTGTCAGTGAGGATGCACGGGTTGCTGACCTGGCTGCATTCTGGGAAGTTCCCGAATTGCGTGATGATACACTCCACTGCGGTACGTAATCGGTAACCTCAAACAATTTTCCGTCGCGCTCCACAATAGGATTGAAGGAAGCACGAAGAACAGTCTCCTTCCTATCTACAAAAATATCGTAGCCGATGGTCGGCGTTTCAGGAAGAATAATATTCTCTCTCTTTATCTTTTTGCGATATTTACGTGCAGCCTTACGTTTCAAAGGGGTATAGTCAGGATAGAGGATTCGCATGATGTATGTGGAATCCTTATAGTTTCCTGACAAAGGAAGAAACTCATTCTTGGGTTCATCAACCTCCTTACCAGTCAGTCTGTACAAATCCTGTGCCGACGCCAGAACCGGCATCAGCAACAAAAGAAATATAATACGAACTATCTGCACCAAAAATCTAAAATCTTCTTTTCATTAATAAATCCCTCGATATGGTCATCAGGCTTTACAGGGCCAACACCCACGGGGGTTCCGGTATATATCATGTCTCCCGTTTTGAGAGTAAAATATTGCGATATGTAGCTTATCAGACGATCTATGGGGCATAACATATCCACAGTATTTCCTTTCTGTTTCAACTCTCCGTTCAACGACATTGAGAAATCCACCGCAGAGCGTTCCTTACCCTTCATCTGCTGTTCGTTCAGCACACTCTCCTTTGGAATCCACTCTCCTATCACGGCGGCCCCATCGAAGCCCTTCGCTATCTCCCATGGTTGCCCCTCTTCTCGCAGAGTCTTCTGCATATCACGCGCTGTGAAATCTATTCCAACAGTGAAGGCATCATAGTAACGATGTGCAAACTGTTCAGGAATACTTTTCCCAAGGCGACAAATGCGCACCACCACTTCCGTTTCGTAGTCTATGCGCCCCATGAAATCTGGCACGAAGAACGGTTTTCCGTCTTTCAGCAATGAAGAATCGGCTTTCGTGAAAATGACAGGATTGCGTTCCGCATCATTGTCTGAAGAGCCAACTCCCTTTTGTAATAACGCAGTTTTTAGCTCTTTATTGTGCTGAGCATAGTTCATGCCCACAGCGAATATTTTCATTTTAATTTTATTAAAGAAAAAATGCGTCAGCGCCCCAAGGCACTGACGCATCTATTATCGTAATAATCTTTTTTCTTAATCTGCCTGCAGAGAGAATCTCTTGAATGCGATAACTGTCAGGTCCTTGTCAGCAGACTTCAGGTAATCTGTAACAGTCATCTTTGAGTCCTGAATGAACTCCTGATTGAGCAGACAAGCCTCCTTGTAGAACTTGTTGATACGTCCGTTAACGATACCCTCAAGCATCTGTGCAGGAATGCTGGCAGCCTTCTCAGCAGAAACGGTAGCAATAATTTCCTTTGCCTTAGCAACGTCCTCAGCCGTAATCCATCCCTTAGCCATGTTAGACTCCATGTGATCCTCAGAGTCAACGTGTGCAGGGTTGATACCAGCCTTCTTCAGGGCGTTGTCAACAGCCTTCTGTACCTGCTCCTGCTTTGTCTTCTCACGAGCTACAGTCTTCTCCTCCTCAATGATCTTTGGATCAACGTCAGCCTCGCTGAGAGCAACTGGCTTCATAGCTGCTACCTGCATAGCAACAGCGTGTGCCTGCTCTTCTGCTGGCTTGTTGGTCTGTACCATTGTGCAGAGAGTGTTCTTGTTCATATGGTTGTAGCAAGATACATTCTCACCCTCAAGGTAAAGGTATCCATCCAATTCCATCTTCTCACCTGTTACGCCAGATCTCTCTGTAACAGCTGCAGCAACAGTCTGACCGTTAGCAAGTGTCAGGTTGCTAACCTCATCGAGGCTCTTAGCCTTTGCAGCAACAGCAGCGTCAAGGATTTCCTGTGTCAGCTTTATGTAGTCAGCACCGTTAGCGACGAAATCGGTTTCACACTTCAGGGCAACAATTGCACTGAATCCGTTTGCGCTCTTAACGAGTACACAACCATTAGATGTCTCACGATCACTACGCTTCGCAGCGATTGCCTGACCACGCTCACGGAGGATCTCCTTAGCACGATCCATATCACCGTCAGCCTCTGTCAGAGCCTTCTTCACGTCAGCAAGACCAGCGCCTGTCATAGCACGCAGAGTCTTGATGCTTTCCATTGTTATAGCCATTGTAATAACTGATTTTTAAAGTAAAATAAATAAATGAAGAAAAAAAGATTACTCAGCCTCTTCCGCCTTTTCTTCTGCTACTTCAGCTTCTTCAGCCTCTTCTGCAGCCTTCTTTGCAGACTTTCTGGTAGCAGTCTTCTTTGCAGGCTTTTCAGCTGGCTCCTCTTCCTCTTCTATAGCAGCCTCTGCAACCTTCTCTACCTTCTTGATGCGTGGCTTATCCTCCTGCTCAGCAGCAGCCTTTTCGTCAGCCTTCTCAGCCTTACGCTCAGCGAGACCTTCGCTGATAGCTTCACACATAGCATTAAGGATTACCTCAACAGAATCCTTCGCATCGTCATTTGCTGGGATAGCATAGTCAACATCGTTAGGATTTGTATTGGTATCTGTGATTGCAAATACAGGGATATTAAGACGATGAGCCTCCTTAACAGCAATATGCTCCTTCTCAATATCAACAATGAAGAGTGCTGATGGCAGACGAGTCAGGTCAACGATAGAACCAAGGTTCTTCTCCAACTTTGCACGCTGACGAGAAATCTGGAGCAACTCACGCTTTGAAAGGTTAGCGAAAGTACCGTCAGAAGTCATCTTATCGATGTTTGCCATCTTCTTGATAGCCTTACGGATTGTCTGGAAGTTGGTAAGCATACCACCAGCCCAACGCTCGTTAACGTATGGCATCTGTACGCTCTGTGCCTTCTCAGCAACAACGTCCTTTGCCTGCTTCTTTGTAGCAACAAAGAGAATCTTCTTACCCTGTTTAGCTATATTCTTCAGTGCTTCTGCAGCCTCATCAATCTTTACAACTGTCTTGTTAAGGTCAATGATATGAATGCCATTGCGTTCCATGAAGATGTATGGAGCCATTGCTGGATTCCATTTACGCTTGAGGTGTCCGAAATGACAACCTGCCTGAAGTAACTGTTCAAAATTTGTTCTTGACATAATGTTCTTTTTAAAATTGTTTACTTTCTTTTTAATTGCTATTTTAAGCAACCAACACTCTAGGTAGCCTACACCTTAATAATATACACGCGTAAAGGCGTATGTAGAGTCCCAGATGTTTAGATGCTAAACTAAATCTGCTATTAACGCTTAGAGAACTGGAAGCGACGACGTGCCTTTGGACGACCTGGCTTCTTACGTTCTACCTCACGTGCATCACGTGTCAGGAAGCCCTGATCCTTCAGTTTCTTCTTATCTTCAGCATCAACCTTTACCAGTGCGCGTGCAATAGCGAGTCTGAGAGCTTGAGACTGACCTGTAAAGCCACCACCATCAAGATTAGCCTTGATATCGTACTTTCCAGTTGCTTCGAGCAGCTCCAATGGCTGCTTTACAACGTACTGCAGGATAGCAGATGGGAAATATTCTGTTATATCTACCTTATTGATAGTTATCTTACCGGTGCCCTCTGACATATATACACGTGCAACAGCACTCTTGCGGCGACCGATTGCGTTTATTACTTCCATTGTATCTTACTTTGTGTTTATTTATACTGATTAATATCGATTGCCTTAGGCTTCTGAGCCTCTTGCTTATGCTCAGCGCCCTCATATATGTAGAGGTTATTCATCAGAGAACGTCCCAGTATGCCCTTTGGCAGCATACCCTTAACAGCGTGACGGAGCATCTTCTCAACGCCACCATTCTTCTTACGCAGTTCAGCAGGAGTATTGAAACGCTGACCACCAGGATATCCTGTGTAGCGTGTGTAAACCTTATCGGTTTCTTTCTTACCTGTGAAGACTACCTTTTCTGCGTTAATTATAATAACATTGTCACCACAATCAACATGCGGAGTAAAGGTTGGCTTGTACTTACCACGAAGCAGTTTTGCCACTTTTGAAGCGAAACGTCCAACTACCTGATCAGTAGCATCAACAACGACCCACTCCTTCTTCGCTGTTTCCTTGTTGACGGAAATTGTCTTGTAACTTAAAGTGTTCATTCTTAAGTCTCTTTTAAATTTACTTAATTAATACATTAACTTCGGAGTCGGATTCACTAACCGTAGGCGCGGCCAAACGCCTTACTATTAACACCTTCTCCAACGGGTGGGGCTCTAAGTGTACCCCAACGGTTCTCTCGAACCACAAAACATACGCCGGTAGTCTAGGTCGACGCAGTTTCGGGTTGCAAAGGTATAAAAAAAATCTCACATAGAGCGTGCGCACATGTGAGACAAATATGATATTTATATTTTTTTAACAGTCTCCCGAACTATTTCTTCTTTATTTGTCTTTGTCTGACAGCTTCGAACATCAAAATAGCAGAAGAAACAGACACATTAAGGCTATCAAGTTTTCCACACATCGGAATACGAATATGCCTGTCTGCAGCCTCGCGCCATTGGGTTGTAAGCCCTGTTGCCTCTGTTCCCATCACAATAGCCGTCGGACGCTTCATGTCTGTATCATAATAGAGTGACGAATCCTGCAGCTGGGCGGTAAGAATCTGGATGTCGTTTTCTTTCAGCCATGAGATGCATTCTTCACTCGTACATGCTACAATAGGCACAGTAAACGCAGCTCCTATAGACGCCCTTATCAGATTAGGATTATACAAATCCGTCAACGGGTCACAGATTATCACGCCATCAACACCAGCAGCATCAGCCGACCTTAGTATTGCCCCCAGATTGCCAGGTTTTTCTACAGCCTCTACAACAACATAAAGAGGATTTTCCTTTTCAGCAAAATCATACAGGGTATTCTTGCGAACCTTCACAACAGCCACAATACCCTCTGTTGATTCCCTATAAGCAATCTTTTCATACACTCTTGATGAAACCTCAAGAATTTCCGCATTCTTGCTGTCAACACCCAAAAGAGCATCGTCCTTCTGATTATCTACAAAGATGGTCTTCACCTCATAACCCGCATTTATACAGTGGAGCAACTCTCTTCGTCCTTCCACGACAAAGAGTTCCTCCTGTCGTCTGAGCGAAGACTTTTGCTGCAACTGCACCAGATGCTTTATGCGTTCATTCTGTGGAGACGTAATCATTCCCTAAGCCTCTCTGTTTGAGCGTTTTCTCTCAAGATGGTCAAGTATCACTTTTCTCATTCTGATGCTCTTTGGCGTACATTCAACCAACTCATCCTCTTTGATATACTCCAGACATTCTTCGAGGGACATCACCACTTTTGGGATGATGCGAGCCTTTTCATCAGATCCAGATGCACGTACGTTGGTAAGCTGCTTAGCCTTTGTCACGTTAATAACAAGGTCGTTCTCATGCACATGCTCACCTACTACCTGACCTCCATACACATCCTCACCTGGATCTATGAAGAATTTTCCTCTATCCTGCAGTTTGTCTATCGAATAAGCGAAGGCATTACCTGTTTCCATAGCAATCATAGAACCATTCTGACGTCTCTCGATGTCGCCCTTATATGGCTGATACTCTTTGAAACGATGCGACATTATCGCCTCGCCTTGCGAAGCTGTAAGAATGTTCGTTCTAAGTCCTATGGTGCCTCGAGAAGGAATGTCGAAATCTATATTCACCCTATCCCCTTGAGTCTCCATTGATGTCATCTCGCCTTTTCTGCGAGTCACCATATCAATCATCTTACTTGCAAATTCCTCGGGAACATTAATATTCAACTCCTCTATAGGTTCGCAACGAGCGCCATCGATATCCTTATATATCACCTGAGGCTGCCCTACCTGCAGTTCATAGCCTTCACGTCTCATTGTCTCGATGAGCACAGAGAGATGAAGTACTCCGCGTCCGCTTACTACCCATTTATCTGTACTGTCAGCAAATGGCTCCACACGGAGGGCGAGATTCTTCTCTATCTCCTTCTGAAGGCGGTCATTGATGTGGCGTGATGTCACAAATTTGCCTTCCTTACCAAAAAATGGTGAGTCGTTGATGGTAAACAGCATAGACATCGTAGGCTCATCAACAGATATTGTCGGCAAGGCCTCTGGATTCTCTGCATCACATAGCGTATCACCGATTTCAAAGTTTGACAGGCCAATCACAGCACAGATATCACCAGATGACACCTCCTCTGTAGCGTGATGTCCCATGCCGTCAAAGGTGTGCAGTTCCTTTATCTTCGTTCTCTCTGTCGTACCGTCGCGATGAGAAATAGTTATCTGCATGCCAGTCTTCAGGGTTCCTCTGTGCACACGTCCCACTGCAATACGACCTGTATATGTAGAATAATCCAGCGATGTTATCAGCATCTGTGGCGTACCTTCCAACTTTTGTGGTGCAGGTATAACCTCTACTATCTTGTCAAGCAGATAGTCTATGTTATCTGTAGGTTTATTGTAATCCTCTGCCATCCACCCTTGCTTTGCAGAGCCATAGACAACAGGGAAGTCAAGTTGGTCTTCTGTTGCATTGAGGGCAAACATCAGGTCGAAAACCATTTCATACACTTCCTCTGGGCGACAGTTTGGTTTATCCACCTTGTTAACAACCACGATAGGCTTCAAGCCAATCTCAAGGGCCTTTTGCAAGACAAAGCGTGTCTGGGGCATAGGGCCCTCAAATGCATCCACCAGCAGTATACAGCCGTCAGCCATATTCAGAACACGCTCCACCTCACCACCGAAGTCGGAGTGTCCCGGGGTATCAATGATGTTAATCTTTGTGCCCTTCCAGTTGATAGACACATTTTTCGACAGAATCGTTATTCCGCGTTCGCGCTCAAGGTCGTTGGCGTCCAACACCTGGTCCGAATTATTTTGTCCATCACGGAACAACTTGCCTGCAAGCATCATTTTATCAACGAGAGTCGTCTTGCCATGGTCCACATGGGCAATGATAGCAATGTTTCTAATACTTGCGAAGTCACTAGATTGGGTATTATTGATATCCATAGTTTGTCAATCTTTATTATTATTTCGGGCTGCAAAGTTAACATTTTTTTTTCAAACACACAAATAATTCTTACATCTTTCACCATTTTAAAAGATTAAGTTCACTATTCACCTGATAGAGAAAACAGGACAAAAGAACAAAACAAAAGTTAAAAAAAGATAAAAGCAATATATACTTTGGTATATTGAGGGAAGATTTCAAATTAAAATTTGTACCTTTGGCGAAGATTTCGCGCAACGCGATATTATGGTAGTTTCTTTACTAACTTAAAAACATAGTCTACTAATGAAAAATCTTAAAACATTCATGGCATGCGCTGCCTTTGCAGCTTTAGCCTCAGCTTGTTGTGACAAGAGTTGTCAAACATCACAGTTAAAGTCAGGTCTTGACCCTGCAGCATTCGACACAACCATCAATGGAAAGCAAGTAAAGCTTTACACCCTTACCAATGCAAATGGTATGGAAGTATGTATCACCAACTATGGTGGCCGTGTAGTATCGCTGGTAGTTCCTGACAAGGACGGTAAGCCAACAGACGTTGTTCTTGGCTATGACAACATTGCACAGTATGCAGACACACTGAACTCTCCAAGTGACTACGGTTCTTCTGTAGGCCGTTATGCAAACCGTATCAACGGCGGTAAGTTTACCCTCAACGGCACAGACTATCAGTTGAAGCAGAACGACGGTGCTAACTGTCTGCATGGCGGTGGCACATCAGGATGGATGAACCAAGTGTATGATGCAGAGCAGGTTGATAGCTCTACCCTGAAACTGACTATCAAAGCACAGGATGGAGAAAACGGATTCCCAGGCAATGTAACAGCCGTTACTACCTACAAGGTAACAGAGGACAACACTCTCGACATCACTTGGGAGGCTACTACAGATAAGGAAACTATCATCAACCAGACAAACCACAACTACTACAACCTGAACGGAAACTTCAACGAGGTTGGAACAGACATGGAACTGTATCTGAATGCTGACAATTTCACTCCTTCAGATGCTAACTATATCCCAACAGGCGAGATTAAGCCTGTTAAGGACACTCCTTTCGACTTTACTACTCCTCACCCTGTAAAAGATGCTATCGGTGCTGACTTTGACCAGGTTAAGAATGCCAACGGTGGTATCGACCACAACTTCTGCCTGAACACATACAAGGACGGCAAGGGAGACGATACACAGGTATGTGCTTCTCTGTACTCTCCAAAGACAGGTATCTTCATGGAGATGTACACCAACGAACCAGGTGTACAGTGCTATACAGGCAACTTCCAGGGCATCGGTAAGGAGCCAAACATTGCTCACAAGGGCGGTAAATACCCACAATATGTAAGCGTATGTCTGGAGAGCCAGAAATATCCTGACTCACCAAACAAGAAGGATTGGGTACAGCCAACACTGAAGCCAGGTGAGAAATATTACAGCCACGCTGCTTATAAGTTCTCTATAAAGTAAGCACTGGCAAGAAAAATTTAAGCATAATTATAAACTAAAAACATAAAGAAAAATGGACAAAATCCTTCAAGCCTTGAGTAACAATGGATTCGCAACCATTGATTACCTCGTATTTATTGCTTACATTATTATCCTCGTCAGCCTCGGTATCTTCCTTAGCCGCGGCAAGAAGGGCGAGGAGAAGTCTTCAACCGACTACTTCCTTGCAGGTAACACCCTGACATGGTGGGCTGTCGGTGCATCACTTATTGCTGCAAACATTTCAGCAGAGCAGTTTATCGGTATGTCAGGTTCTGCCTTCAACAGCGGTATTGCTATGGCAGCCTATGAGTTGATGGCTGCAGCAACACTGATTATCGTTGGTAAGTTCCTGCTGCCTCTGATGATTGAGAAGAAAGTGTTTACCATTCCACAGTTCCTGCGCGACCGCTACAACGAAGGCGTAGGTCTGAGTTTCTCTATCTTCTGGCTGTTCCTGTATGTCTTCATCAACCTGACATCAGTAGCATGGCTCGGTGCTCTTGCTATCCAGCAGATTCTGGGTCTGCCAACAGATATGTATATGAATCTCGGCGGTATGCAGGTAGATGTAGTTCGTATGACAATCATCCTTATCCTGTTCCTCATCGCTGGTTTGTATTCTATCTATGGAGGTCTGGCTTCTGTAGCATGGACAGACGTTATGCAGGTAACATTCCTCGTAGGTGGTGGTCTCATTACTGCTTATGCTGCACTTAGCGTAATCGGTAGCGAACTGAACATTGATGGCGGTGCATTCGGTGCATTCTCTGAGATATACTCACATCTTGGAAGCATACCAGGCGACAAGCACTTTCACCTCGTGGTAACACGAAACATGGAGATGTATGAGAACATCTATGATGACCCATACTTCGACATTCCTGGTATTGTTGTTGTAGTAGGAGCTCTGTGGCTTACAAACCTCGGCTACTGGGGCTTCAACCAGTACATCATTCAGAAAGGTCTGGCTGCTAAGTCTCTCGACGAAGCGAAGAAGGGTATGATATTCGCTGCATTCCTGAAGATTCTCATCCCATTCATCGTTTGTATCCCAGGTGTATGTGCATTCTATATCATGAACGGTACCTACAATGGTCAGCCAGTATTCGACCAGCTCACATTGTTTGGTTCCATCGAGCGTTCTGACGATGCATATCCATACCTCATCCGTAACTTCACTCCAGTATTCGTTAAGGGTCTCAGCTTCGCTGCTCTTGCTGCTGCTGTTATCTCTTCTCTGGCATCTATGTTCAACAGTACTTCTACCATCTTCACAATGGATATCTACAAGCACTATATTGACAGAAAGGCATCCGAGAAGAAGCTCGTTAACGTAGGACGTATCACATCTCTCTGCGCTCTGCTTATGGCTCTTATAGCAGTATATCCTATCATGGGTGGTGCAGATCAGGCATTCCAGGTTATTCAGGAATATTCAGGTTTCGTATATCCAGGTATCGTAGTTATCTTCGGTCTGGGTCTGCTCTGGAAGCGTGCCAGCGGTGCTGCCGCAGTTGTTGCTGCCATCGGTACATTCGCATTCTCTATCTTCTTCAAGTTCGCTCTGCCTGACGTACCATTCCTGCTCCGCATGGGTTATGTATTCATCTGCCTCGTAATACTGTTCTTCGGTATCTCACTGAGTTCAAAGAACACAAAGCCTGCAGAAGAACTCCCAGAGAAGACAAAGCGTACCCTCTTCAAGTGGTCTCACGTTGCATTGGGTGCTGCTATTACATGCGTCGTATTAGGCTGTCTTACATTCTACATCAAGGAGTGCCAGCTCCTCGGCTTCGAAGCATTCTTCTTCCTCGCTGCTATGATGTTCTCTATCTATCTGTATCTGTACAACAATGCTAAGGATACAGTAGAGGATGTTAAGAGCATCGGCGTTGACGTAGCAATATTCAAGACCAACACAGCATTCAACCTTGGTGCTGCTGGCGTAGTTATCATACTTGTTATACTTTACGGAATACTTTGGTAATATCATGTTAGAAGAACTGAAACAGAAAGTCTTTAAGGCTAATCTCGACCTTGTAAAGCAGGGCCTCGTAATATTCACTTGGGGCAATGTCTCTGGCATTGACCGCGAAAAGGGACTTGTAGTAATAAAGCCTTCAGGCGTGTCATATGACGAAATGAAGGCAGAAGATATGGTTGTAGTAGATTTAAATACCGGAAAGGTGGTTGAGGGCAACCTCAACCCCTCATCCGACACTCCTACACACCTTGTTCTCTACAAGGCTTTCCCAAACATTCAGGGAGTAGTTCACACCCACTCTACCTATGCTACGGCATTCGCACAGGCTGGGCAGGATATCCCTAATATCGGAACCACTCACGCTGACTATTTCTACAAGGCAATCCCGTGCACGCGCGATATGACTAAGGAGGAGGTAGAAGGCCAGTACGAGTTGGAAACAGGAAATGTAATCGTGGATGAGATTCTGAACATCCGCAAGATAAATCCTGACCACACTCCTGCTGTTCTGGTAAAGAATCATGGTCCTTTCTCTTGGGGCACATCACCTGACAATGCTGTCTATAATGCAAAAGTCATGGAGCAGTGTGCTAAGATGGCATTCATCAGTTTCTCTGTTAACCCACTGACAACTATGAATCCTCTGCTCGTAGAGAAACACTACAACCGCAAGCATGGTCCTAATGCTTATTACGGCCAGCCTGGACAGAAGCATTAATTTAATTCATAATTCACAATTCATAATTCATAATTAGGCTGCGCATGAAGACCGACAATGTAGTAAAAGAAAAGAGTCTGTCTTTTGGAATACGCATTGTGAAGATGGTCCGTCATCTCCTTAAGAATTCTACATACGCAGAACATTCCATATTCACACAGATTCTTAAATGTGGAACAAGCATTGGAGCCAACATTAGAGAAGCTGAACACGGAGAAAGTTCAGAAGACTTCAAGCATAAACTGAAAATCGCATTAAAAGAAGCTAACGAGTCTTTATATTGGTTAGAGATACTCTATCAAGCTGAGTATATGGATACCTCACAATATGAAAGTATGAAAAGTGATTGTATTGAATTAAATAAACTCTTGATTTCTATCATCAATACGATAAACAAAAATACAAATTAATAAATAATGTATAACCCATCATAATCATAGTAAGTTTTTCATCAAGGCACATATGGTCAAGCAATCCGCATGGCAATTATGAATTATGAATTATGAATTATGAATTAATTTTAAAACTATGTTTAAAAATTTGGAAATCTGGTGGATTACTGGAGCGCAGTTACTCTACGGAGGCGAGACTGTAAAAATTGTTGACGGTCACTCTAAGGAGATGGTTGAAGGACTCAACAGCGGTGGATTAATTCCTATCAAAGTAGTATATAAAGGAACAGCAAACTCTTCTCAGGAAGTAGAGAAGATTATGCTCGAGGCAAACAACGCCTCACAGTGTGCTGGTGTCATCACATGGATGCACACCTTCTCACCTGCAAAGATGTGGATTAAGGGTCTGCAGCGTCTCAACAAGCCTATGCTGCACTTCCATACACAATATAATGCCGAGATACCTTGGGACAGCATGGATATGGACTTCATGAACCTCAACCAGAGTGCTCATGGTGACATCGAATTCGGACATATCTGCACCCGCATGCGCGTACCTCGTAAAGTAGTTGTAGGCTACTGGAAGAGCAAGGAGGCACAGGAGAAGATAGCTATCTGGGCACGTGTAGCAGCAGCTGTTGCTGACGCTCATGACGTACGTTGCCTTATGTTCGGCATGAACATGAACAACGTTGCCGTTACTGATGGCGATCGTGTAGAGTTCGAGCAGCGTCTCGGCTACCATGTTGACTACTACCCTGTTTCTTCTCTCATGGACTATTTCAAGAGGGTTACAGACGCAGAGGTTGAAGCTCTAGTAGAGGAATATAAGAAGTTATATACCATCAAGATTGACGAGTCTGGTGAAGAGGTATATTGGGAGAAGGTAAAGAATGCTGCAAAGGCAGAGATTGCTCTCCGTCGTGTACTGAAGGACGAAGGTGCTACAGCATTCACAACAAACTTCGACGACCTTGGCGACGCTGACATCGACGATCCAAACTTCTGCGGCTTTGACCAGATTCCAGGTCTCGCTTCACAGCGTCTTATGGCTGAGGGTATCGGCTTTGGTGCAGAGGGTGACTGGAAGACATCATGCCTCTACCGCTCTCTGTGGGTAATGAATCAGGGTCTCGCCAAGGGATGCTCATTCCTTGAGGACTACACCCTGAACTTTGCTGCTGACTGCACATCAAGTCTGCAGAGCCACATGTTGGAGGTTTGCCCTCTCATTGCTACTGACAAGCCAAAGCTGGAGGTACACTTCCTCGGCATCGGCATCCGCAAGCAGCAGACTGCACGTCTCGTGTTCACATCTAAGACTGGTCCTGGCATCAAGGCTACTATCGTTGACCTTGGCAACCGCTTCCGCCTCATCACCAGCGAGGTAGAGTGCATCGAGCCAAAGCCAATGCCAAAACTGCCTGTAGCATCAGCATTGTGGGTTCCACAGCCAACATTCGAAATTGGTGCTGGGGCATGGATTCTTGCAGGTGGCACACACCACAGCGCATTCTCTTACGACATCACAGCAGAATACTGGGAGGACTTCGCAGAGATGACAGGCATAGAGTTCATCAACATCGACAAGAACACCACTACATGCGGCTTCAAGCAGCAGCTTCGCAACAACGAAGTATATTATATGCTGAATAAGGCCCTGAAGTAATTAACAATGAACAATTAACAATTAATAATTGGCTAACGCGATATCCCTATTGAGATTTAAATAATCAACAAGCCGCATGGCTATTGTTAATTGTTAATTTTTAATTTGAAAAAATATGACAGCAAAAGAAACCATACAAGCAGGTAAAGCCATTCTCGGTATCGAGTTTGGCTCTACCCGTATCAAGGCTGTCCTCATCGATGAGGATAACAAGCCTATAGCACAGGGTAGCCATGAGTGGGAAAACCAGCTCGTTGACGGGCTGTGGACCTACTCTACTGAGGCTATCTGGTTTGGCTTGGAAGACTGTTATGCCGACCTGCGTAAGAATGTGAAGGCAGAGTATGATTGCGAGATTGAGATTCTTGCTTCTATCGGTATCTCTGCTATGATGCACGGATACATGGCATTCGGTCCTAACGGCGTAGCATCAAAAGGAGCTCCAGTTGGCGAAGAAGAGAAGATTCTCGTTCCTTTCCGCACATGGCGTAACACCAATACAGGTGCTGCTGCAGCAAAGTTATCAGAGTTGTTCAACTACAACATCCCACTACGCTGGAGCATCTCTCACCTGTATCAGTGCATCCTCGACAACGAGGAGCATGTTAAGGACATCACATACCTCACCACGCTGGCAGGCTATATCCACTGGCGCCTGACAGGCAAGAAAAGCCTCGGCATCGGAGATGCTTCAGGCATGATACCTGTTGACCCTGAGACAAAGAACTACAATGCCACAATGGTAAAGAAGTTCAACGACCTCGTTGCCGACAAGGGCTATCCATGGAAATTGGAGGATATTCTCCCTGAGTGTATCGTAGCAGGTCATCCAGCAGGTTTCCTGACAGAGCATGGAGCAAAGCGTCTCGATATATCAGGTCATTTGAAGCCTGGTTGCCCACTCTGTCCTCCAGAAGGTGATGCAGGCACAGGCATGGTAGCTACCAATGCCGTAAAGCAGCGCACAGGTAACGTTTCAGCAGGAACATCAAGTTTCTCTATGATAGTACTCGAAAAAGACCTCTCCAAGCCATCAGAGATGATTGATATGGTAACCACTCCATGCGGCTCACTCGTGGCTATGGTACACTGTAACAACTGCACCTCGGACATCAATGCATGGGTGAAGCTGTTCAAGGAGTATCAGGAGCTCCTTGGCGTACCAGTGGATATGAATGAGGTCTATGGCAAGCTCTATAACAATGCCCTTAAGGGTGATGCTGACTGTGGAGGCGTATTGGCTTACAACTACATCTCTGGCGAGCCTGTGACAGGTCTGCAGGAAGGCCGTCCACTCGTTGTCCGCTCCCCTAACGACAAGTTTAATCTTGCCAATTTTATACGTTCCAATCTCTATGCAACAGTTGCCGTACTGAAACTGGGCAATGACATCCTCTTCAAGGAGGAAAAGGTTAAGGTTGATCGCATCACAGGTCATGGAGGTCTCTTCAAGACCAAGGGCGTAGGACAGCGCATTCTCGCTGCAGCCCTCAACTCTCCTATCTCTGTCATGGAGACAGCAGGAGAAGGTGGTGCATGGGGCATAGCGCTCCTAGCAGGATATCTCATCAACAACAAGGAGAATCTGAGTCTTGCCGACTATCTTGAGAAAGTAGTCTTTGCCGGCAACACAGGTGTTGAGATAGCACCTACTCCAGAAGATGTAGAAGGTTTTAACCGCTATATTGAAGTTTACAAATCTGGTCTTGCTATCGAACAGGCCGCAGTCAATAACAAAAAATAATTTATATATATTATGAACGATATCAAAGTATTAAATCACGCAGCTGACAACATCCGTATCCTTGCAGCTGCAGCAGTAGAGAAAGCCAAATCAGGTCACCCAGGCGGTGCTATGGGTGGTGCTGACTTCATCAATGTCCTTTATTCAGAGTATCTCACCTACGACCCAAAGAATCCTGAGTGGGTTGGACGTGACCGTTTCTTCCTCGATCCAGGTCATATGGCACCAATGCTGTATTCTCAGCTGTGCCTCGCAGGTAAGTTCACTCTCGACGAGCTGGCACAACTGCGTCAGTGGGGCTCTCCTACTACTGGTCACCCAGAGTTTGAGATAGCACGTAGTATCGAGAACACCTCTGGTCCTCTCGGACAGGGTCATGTATTCGCTATTGGTGCTGCCATTGCTGCAAAGTTCCTTGCTGCTCATACTGGCAACCCAACATTTGCCAAGGAGACCATCTATGCATACATCTCTGATGGTGGCATCGAGGAAGAGATTTCTCAGGGTGGTGCACGTGTGGCATCAGTTCTCGGACTTGACAACCTCGTGATGTTCTACGACTCTAATGACATCCAGCTCTCTACAGAGACAAAGAATGTCATGAACGAAGATACAGCAGCCAAGTATCGTGCCCTCGGATGGGAAGTAATCGAGATTAACGGTAACGATGCAGCTCAGATTCGCAAGGCTATCGAGCAGGCTAAGGCTGTAAAGGGTAAGCCAGCCCTCATCATCGGTAAGTGTATCATGGGTAAGGGTGCCCTGAAGGACGACGGTTCTTCATACGAGGCAAACTGCAAGACTCATGGTGCTCCTCTTGGTGGCGAGGCATTCAAGAATACCGTTAAGAATCTTGGTGGCGACCCAGAGAATCCATTCCAGATTTTCGATGACGTCAAGGAACTTTATGCTAACCGTGCCAAGGAACTCGAAGGCATCTGCGCTGAGCGTTATGCAGAAGAGAAGGCTTGGGCTGCTGCTAATCCGGAGAAGGCTGCACAGCAGGCAGACTGGTTCGCTGGCAAGGCACCAAAGGTTGACTGGTCAAAGGTACAGCAGAAGGCCAATGATGCTACACGTTCTGCATCTGCAGCATGTCTGTCAGTCCTCGCAGAGCAGGTTCCAAATATGATTTGTGCTTCTGCCGACCTGTCTAACTCTGATAAGACAGACGGCTTCCTGAAGAAGACTCACGACCTCACAAAGGATGACTTCTCAGGTGCATTCTTCCAGGCAGGTGTTGCAGAGCTTACTATGGCATGCTGCTGCATCGGTATGGCTCTTCATGGTGGTGTCATCCCAGCTTGTGGTACCTTCTTCGTATTCTCTGACTATATGAAGCCAGCTGTCCGTATGGCAGCCCTCATGCAGCTTCCAGTCAAGTTCATCTGGACCCACGATGCATTCCGCGTTGGTGAGGATGGTCCTACTCACGAGCCTGTAGAGCAGGAGGCACAGATACGTCTGATGGAGAAGCTGCAGAACCATGCAGGCAAGAACTCTGTTCTCGTACTCCGTCCTGCAGAGGCCAAGGAGACAACAGTAGCATGGGCTATGGCAATGGAGAACACAGATACTCCTACAGCCCTCATCTTCTCTCGTCAGAATATCAACGACCTTCCAGAAGGCAACAATTACGAGGGTGCTCGCAAGGGTGCTTACATCGTTGCTGGTTCTGACGAGAATCCAGACGTAATATGTGTAGCATCAGGTTCTGAGGTTTCTACCCTCGTCAGTGGTGCTGAGCTGCTCCGTAAGGATGGTGTTAAGGTACGTGTCGTAAGTGTTCCTTCTGAGGGTCTCTTCCGCACACAGTCTGCAGAGTATCAGCAGAGCGTAGTACCAGCAGGTGCTAAGGTATTCGGCATGACAGCAGGTCTGCCAGTAAACCTCCAGGGCTTCCTCATTGGTGCTGATCCTAAGTCAAAGATCTGGGGTCTCAACAGCTTCGGCTTCTCAGCTCCATACAAGGTTCTGGACGAGAAGCTTGGCTACACAGCAGAGAATGTTTACAATCAGGTAAAGGCAATGCTTTAATGCATAATTTCAACTTTTGTAAGTAAATGATTTATAAACAAAAACCAAGATTACTGTCTTATGTCTTAAACATTTTGCTGTATGAAACCAAAAAATTGTTTTTTAGCGAAGCGATGTTTTTGCCTGGCAAAGGAATAAACCTGACGTAGGCAGGTGCAGGAGTTTAAAGGATATGTACGTATAAGCTCGCTTATAAAGGACATATAATTTAAAGTACTGCAATAGTCTGTAAGACTTATGCCATTGACAGGGGTTTTTAAGGTTTTTGTTAAAATTAAGAACAACCAGAAGTTGAATTCATTATTTAATTATTAATTTGAAAAAATATGGCAAGTAAAATCATAGGAGTAGCCAGCGACCACGCTGGTTTTCCACTGAAGCAGTTCGTTCTCCAGTATCTCGAGGAGAAAGGCTTAGAATACAAGGACTTCGGAACCTATAGTGACCGTTCATGCGACTATCCAGACTTCGCCCACCCTCTCGCAGAGGACATCGAGTCAGGTGTTGTAGGTTGCGGCATCGGCATCTGTGGTTCAGGTGAAGGTATGGCAATGACCCTCAACAAGCATCATGGTGTGCGTGCAGGTCTGTGCTGGAATGTAGAGATAGCCCATCTCATACGTCAGCACAACAATGCCAACTGTCTTGTTCTGCCAGGCCGTTTCATCACCAATAAAGAAGCAGCAGCCATCATTGACGAGTACCTCAAGACTCCATTCGAGGCAGGCCGTCATCAGCTGCGTATCGACAAGATGTAAACACATCTGAAAATATTCCACTTCCCTCCCCTCTTCATTAATATGGAGAGGGGATTTTTTTTAATTTAAACAAAAACACCGATTTAGATAATTTTATTGTGTCAATAATTGTTTTTTAGCGAAGCGATGTTTTTGCTCACGTCAGTATGTGAAGGCTCTCAAGAGCTAAAGATGAAAGGTAGATATTTTTATCTGGGTGCTCGCACACAAGGAAAAATAGCTGCCTATTATCTTGTAAGGACTGCAAGTCCGACACATACTGATGTGAGTGTTTTTTATGTTTTTGTTTTAATAACAATCTGCGGGCATGTTTTAATAACAATTTGCGGGCTCGCTATTTTTCCGTAAGGAGCGGAAACTTTTTCCGTCCCTAGCGGAAACCTTTTCCGCAGGCTTCGGAAAATTCACGGAAAATTTGGAAGTTTCATTTTTTATGCTTAATTTTGCAAAGGTTAATCACTCAACATACATCAACGAAGTATAAAAAATACAATCTATGACAAATATACAGCCCATGCAGTCGGACTTTGAGCAGATAAAGAAGTCGACAGAGAAAGGTAAGGAATACTGGAGCGCAAGAGAATTAGCTACAGCCTTGGGATACAGCACTTGGCAGAAATTCAGCCGTGTGCTGAACAAAGCGCTGACAGTGGCTCAAAACAGAGGCATGGATATGGGTGAGCATTTTAACCAAGTGGTTGAGATGGTTAAATTGGGTTCAGGCACTTTTCGTGAGGTTGAAAATTTCCATCTTTCGCGCTTAGCTTGTCTTATCATTGCTGAAAATGCCGATGGCAAGAAACCACAGGTTCAGATGGCTCGTATATATTTCAAGGAACAGGCATCAACCTTGGAACTGGTTGAAAATCAGATATCTTCGCGTGTACTCATCTATAAAACCAACCAAGGTGAAACTCGTATAGATGTGCTGTTTAATGGCAATACCTTCTGGCTTACACAGAAACGAATGGCTGATTTGTACGATGTAGATGTGAGTACCATCAACTACCATCTCGGTAATATTTTCGAGACTGGAGAACTGAAAAAAGAGGCAGTTATTAGAAAAATTCCAATAACTGCTGCCGATGGTAAGGACTATGATACTATGATGTATAACCTTGATGCCATCATTGCTGTAGGTTATCGTGTAAACAGCTATAAGGCAACCCAGTTCCGCATTTGGGCTACAGAAGTGTTGAGAGAGTTTATCATCAAGGGTTTTGTTCTTGATGACGAACGTTTGAAGCAGGGTAAACAATTCGGCCAGGATTATTTCGATGACTTGCTGGAGCGTATCCGTGAGATTCGCACCTCTGAGCGTCGTTATTATCAGAAGATAACTGATGTATATGCCGAATGCAGCGCTGATTACGATTCTAAGAGCGAGACCACTCAATTGTTCTTCAAGATGGTACAGAACATGATGCATTGGGCTGTAACACATCATACAGCAGCCGAAATAATATATAACAGAGCCGATGCCGAGCAGCCACACATGGGGCTTACCACTTGGAAGAATGCACCCGATGGACGAGTGCAGAAGTCCGACACCATTGTGGCAAAGAACTACTTGAGTGATAAGGAGGTAACGGCATTGAATCGTATTTCAAACGCATTCCTTGATTTGGCAGAAGATAGAGCCGATCGTCAACTTCTTACTACTATGGCAGAATGGAAAGAGCAACTGGAGAGATTCCTCGGAACATATAATTATGAGGTACTTGAGGGAACTGGTGCCATATCTGCCGATGAAGCTAAGGAGAAAGCCTACAGCGAATACGACAAATTCCGCCTGATACAAGATAGAGAGTATCTGTCAGATTTTGATAAGGAGATAAAGAGCTGGAAACAACTTGGTCTATTTGACGAAGAATAACTTATATCAATCTTAACGATAACCTTAACTGTCAATTATCATCGCAAGCAAAGATTTCTTCTTAAGGTTTGTAATAAAGAAGTCTTGTTTTTCAGATTGTGAGACGAAGTCAATCGAAGGTTTCTCGTATTTCCGCAAAACTGGATGCGCCTCAGCAATTCAAACAAGCTTGATTGCATTCAGCTTTCACTGTTTTTCTGCGAAGCAGGGTTTTTCTCTTGATTAGATAGAGTCCCTGAAAGGGATAATGATATTAGGGATAAGACTGGCTGGGTGCTTGCACACAAGCAGGATTATAACTAATAACATTAAATGCTCTGACAAGAGTATCTATCTCATCAAGAGGGTTTTCTTGGTTTTTGTCTAAATATAAACGTTTCTCTACATTAATAGCAATTCGCAGACTGTTTTTCAGGTTTCAACAACGTTGAACCGAGGTTTTTGCTTTCGAGGGCTTGATTAAAGGATTCTAAACTATCAACTATCAACTATCAACTGTCAACTGACTTTAAACTCTAAACTCTAAGCTCTAAACTTTACAAGTCGGCTTTTGTTTCAAATAAAATTCACGATATCTGCGCTATCCGCGAGACTTTTTTAAACACTTTCCCCCAAAACCACCCATCCCTTTAGTTAACGAATGCAAAAACCGTCGTGTATTAGTTAAAAGATGTTACCCCCCCCTATTTTGGTTAATAAAGGTTAAGGTTTTTATACATAAAAATGCGTAACTTTGCAACCACATGGTATTAATATCCCTTCTCAGAAAGGAATAGCCGCTGAAAACTGTGCTAGACAAACGAGACCTTTATATTACTTAACATATTCTAATTAAAAACTTTTCTATTATGAAAAAACTTAAACTATTTATGGCAGCTTTCGCCCTACTACTTGGGTGGAGTAATGCTATGGCGCAGAAGGACATAACTTCTACGTACATCACAAATGCTAAGCTGAATGAAAGTTTCAATGTAGGTTGGACAACGACAAATTTCAATGGTGATCATGTACAAGGTAACAACACCGAAGGCTATGCTGTTGAATCTTACGCAGGTTGGGGGTCAGTAGAAAGACCTTCTTACAGTATGACTCAGAATATCACATTGCCTGCTGGCCATTATCGTTTAGTAAACTACTCATTCTATCGATATGGTCAACTCTATAATACTGATAATACGAAGTCTTATGCTTATTTGAAAGCAGGAGATAAAAAGGTTTTAATCAAAACCTTGGGAAGTATTACTGCTGCAGGTTATGCTAATACGCAGGCTGAAGGTGCTAATGTCTTTGATAGTAAGATGTATCGTAATGTTATAGAGTTTGAAATTGCAGAAGATAATACGACTATCAATATTGGTGTTGAAGGTACTCATGAGGAGTCAAAGTCATGGTTTATTTGCGGTATGTTTGAACTCTTCGACTTGGACGATGCAGCCTCTGTCAGTTCACCAACAGACGTAACCTATGCAATCACAAACCCTGGATTTGAATATCGTAATTTGGAAGGTTGGACAACAACAAAGAGTTCAGATGATAAGGCTTTCTGGTATATGGATAATACTGCTCTTTCTGGCAAAGCTGGCATTGGTTGGGTAGAGTCATATCAAGGAGGTGGTATTCCTAATGGACGTTCTATCTATCAGACTCTTACAGGTCTTGACAATGGACTTTATGAAGTAACCGTATATGGTCACTTGCAGCAAGGCAGTGGAAGCGATGGCTTCTATCTCTATGCAAACTCAGATAGAGTAGCTATCGGAAGCACTGACCAAGACTATTCTGTGACTACTAACGTTACTGACGGAAACCTCACTATTAAACTCGCAACTGATGGCTGTAACGGCAATTGGGCTGCATTCGATAAGGTTCGTATGAAATTCTATGGTGACCCATTGCCAGCATATCAGGAATTACTTGATGGAAAAGTTGCTACCGCTCAGGCTCTTGTTGACGGTAACACCATTCCTAATGCAGCAGAGACGGCATTGCAGACCGTTATCAACGACAACGACAACGATCCTGCGACATTCACCACAATAGAAGAATTTACAACAGCAATTAGTAATATAGAAACAGCCTATAATACTTATAAGGCACTCGAAACTCCATATGCTGCATGGCAAACAGTAAAGGATTTGGCAGATGACCTTGCTGGTCTGACATATGCTGAGACGGTTTCTGGTAGTCATACAACATTTACAGATGCTATTTCTGCTCAGAATACTGCTGCAGAAGCATCTACGACAGCAGAAGCTCTAAATACCGCTTCAACCACCTTGAAGACTGCTATAAAGACTTACATGAGTGGTGCGACTCTTACATTCGTTAGTGAGCTTGACTTTACTTGTATGATTGAAAACCCAAGTTTCGAAACAGGAGACTTCACTGGTTGGACAAATACAGGTATGACATTACAAGATAATGCTACATTTACTAAGAATGGTAAATACTACGCAGAAAAATGGCAGCCAGACGGCACATTTGGTGTAAAACAGACAATCAATCTGCCAGCTGGTGCATATAGCATATCAGCACATGCAAAAGCACGCGCTGTAGAATCTGCAAAGGTATATGCAGGAAGCGAAGAAGCTGATGTAACTATCGCTGACTCTGAAAAAGATTATGATGTAAAATTTGTTAGTACAGGAAGTAATGTAGAAATTGGTTTTACAGGTACAGGTGATGGTACTGAGGCAAGTTGGCTTTGTGTTGATAACTTTACTATGACATACCTCGGTTATGCTGCTACATCAGAAGAGAAGGCAGCTTTGGCTACTGCTATTACTGCAGCAGAGGCTAAAACTCTTGGTTTCGAAACTAGTGAATATGCTCCTTACAACAATGTTGATGCATTGACAAAACTTGCTACTGCAAAGGCAATCGATACTGAAACAGTTTCTGGTGCTGCTGTTGTAGCTGCTACCACAGCTCTGAATAATGCTACTTGGACAGCAAATGATGGTAATGTAGAATGTGTATATAATGGTAACTTCGCAGAAGGACAGGGTTCTCCAGCTGCAAATATTCAGCAATATGGTTGGACTCGTACAAATGGTTGGGGTCAGTTCAAGAATGATGGTTTTGAATCATCTACTGCTTACTATAATCAGCCAGGTTCACTTCAGTATGGTAATGCAGGCGTATACACGATGCCTTTGAAAGCACAGACAATCTATCGCTTGCAATTCAAATATGCAAAATGGGATGGTAATTTTGCTCCTACGGTATCAGTGCTGAATGAAGGAAGCGGAATGGCAGCCCAGACATTCGAAAATGCATCTTCGAACTATAAAGATGGTTACAATTCTGTAGATATGGTGTTTGTAACAGCAGCGGCAGGTAATTATGTTTTGAGCCTTTCAGCTAGTTCGAATTATGTTATCACGGGCGTAAGCATCACCAAGGCCGCTTCTCAGGTTCTTGAATTCGCTGACAATTCAGCTGTTCCAACTTATGCTCCTGGCACATATCCATCAGTTAAGATTACTCGTACTCTGACTGCTGATAGTTGGGCTACAGGTGTTTATCCATTCGCTATCAGTGGTGTAGACGGTCTTACAACAGTCAATATGTCTGCTTTTGAAGGTGACGTCCTAACATTCTCTGAGGGTGCTACTGTTGCTAATCAGCCATTCCTGATGAAGGCTAGTTCAACCAAGTCAGAAATCAGCCTGACCAATGTTGCTGTTGCAGCTACTTCTGGTGAAGCTAATCAAACTATTAGCAATATCACTATGAAGGGCGTTTATAGTACTGGTACTGTTCCTGTTTCAGAAGAGGAGAGTACATATCGTTATATAGTTGACAGCAGTAATAACACACTGCGCAAGGTTGTAGACGGAGGTACTGGTGTTACCATCAATCCTTACCGTGCATACTTTGAGTTGAGTGGTATTGACGTTAATAATGCTCGCAGCAATATTCGTATGAACTTCGGTGGCATCACAGGAGTTGAGAACATTGAGGCAGCACCTGTTGCTACAGTTAAGAAGAACGGTGCATACCTTGAGAATGGTAAGATTGCTATCTACAAGAATGGTGAGAAGTTTAGCGCTACTGGTGCAAAACTGAAATAAAAGAGACCCCCTCCTAGCCTCCCCAAAGGGGGAGGTAAAGGAGAAAGTGAAAAAACAAATTACAAACAAGATTCCTACCCCCCTCCCCTTGGGAGGGTTGGGATGGGGTCATTAAAAGGAGAAATAAGATATGAAAAAGACATATATAAATCCAACACTGAAAGTAGTGAAGATTAATCCTATGCAACTTTTGTTTCAGGTAAGTGGTGCAGAAGGATTGGCACCAGGCGAAGAAATAAATACTGGTACTGCTGGTGCCCGTCGTGCCCGCTTCTCAACTTGGGAAGATGAAGAGGAGGAGTATTAAAAGCCCCACCCCGGCCCTCCCCACGTAGGGAGGGAGTGGAAATAGGGCATAGATACAATAGTCCCTGGCAAGTCTGTGCTTGTCAGGGATTTTTATGAAACAGTCAACAAAGGTCTCCCCTAACTGGGGGAGATTAGAGGGGGCTTGTGGGATTCCCGCAGGGGTGGTTTTTTAGGCCTTTTTGCCCCAAAAGAGAGCTTTTTGCACTGCTTTAGTGCATTTTTTTAAAAATTTTGCACTGTTTTAGTGCAAAATTAGTATCTTTGCACTCGAATTAAGACATTAAAGGAAAATACGAGTATTATGGACATATTACTAACAACCTACATGGAGACACTATTGCAACAGACGGTATCTTCATTCTATCGTTATATGTATAATCAGATAAGCTGGCAGTCACGAATGTTTGGACTTGTTGGTCCTCGCGGTGTTGGAAAATCAACTATGATATTGCAGTATATCAAGGAACATCGTGACAGTCATAGAATGTTTTATGTATCTGCTGATCATCTGTATTTCTCTTCACATACTCTTGTTGACTTGGTTGATGAGTTTGCCAAGGAAGGAGGCGAACAGATTTTTATCGATGAAATACATAAGTATGAGAACTGGTCTCGTGAATTAAAGCAGATATATGATTGCCATCCAAACATGAAGGTTGGATTTACGGGATCGTCTGTCCTAGACATATATAAAGGGTATGCTGATCTTAGTCGTCGTGCGCCCATCTTTATGATGCAAGGCTTGTCATTTAGGGAATATCTGATGCTGTTTCACAAAATAGCCTCCCCCGTATATTCGTTAAACAATATTCTTGAGCATAAGGCCAAATTGAAAGAATTGGAACATCCGCTCCCATTATTCTATGATTACCTGAAACGCGGCTATTATCCTTTTTCAATAGAAAATGATTTTGAAATGCGACTCAGACAGGTAGTTAATCAGTCGATGGAAGTTGATATACCACTATATGCTAACATGAATGCATCAACGGGTAGAAAGCTAAAGAAATTATTGGCAGTAATTGCTAAGAGTGTGCCATTTAAACCTGTAATGGATTCTATAGCAACGATTATAGGTGTCAGTAGGAATGTGTTGCCTGATTACTTCCTTTATATGGAACAGGCAGGTATGATAGGGCAACTACGCGACGATACGGGTGGTATTCGAGGTATTGGAAAAATAGAAAAAGTATATATTGACAACCCAAGTCTGGCATTCTTTTTGGGTGGAGAGGCTGCTGACATGGGTAACATACGTGAAACGTTCTTCTATAACCAGATGCGTGTTACTACTGACGTTATCAGCTCACGGATTAGCGATTTTGAAATTAACGGCATAACTTTTGAGGTAGGTGGAAGAAAAAAAGGAAAGAAACAAATCTCAGGTGCCACGAAGGGCTATGTGGTTAAGGATGATATTGAACTGGGTTCTGGTAACATCATACCATTATGGGCATTCGGATTGACATACTGATTAATTAATTCTTTCAGTCGGCTGTGGCCTTTCTTAAGACTCGCAAGCTCGAATAAGCGTGCAAAGCCCGAGCGGTAAAAGCGCTAAAGCAATTACATAATTCTTATACCGGTATAAGCGGCAAAGCCGATTACATAATTAAATTCTTCGACTAGCGAAGCGGCAAAGCCGATTAGCGAGCTTTAGAACTTATATTAATCACCCCTGTGGGATTCCCGCAGGGGTGGTTTGTGTCTAATGAACCTAGGAATCAGGGGAAGTTTTTTGCTGATTGTTGTAAAACATGCCCGCAGATTGTGATTAAAACAAAAACCAAGAAAACCCTCTTTCTGAGATAGATACTCTTGTTAGAGCATTTTAATGTTATTAGTTTTAATCCTGCTTGTATGCAAGCACCCAGACAGTCTTATCCCTAATACCATTCTCCCTTTCAGGGACTCTATCTCATCAAGAGCAAAAACCTCGGACCATTGGTCCTAAAAAATCGTTGCACATCAATAACATTATTCTTTCCTGTTATAACATAAAAAAGGTTTCGTCTTGGTTATCGTTATCGTATGAATTTTTGTCTTTTAGGCTTGAAAAGCCGATGTTTTTGCTCACGAAGTATGTGATGGCTCTGTAAGAGACAAAGATGAAAGGTAGATATTTTTATCTGAAAGCTGCGATTAAGCGAGGGCAGAAGAAAACTTGTTTTCGTTATGCCGAGCGAAAGCAGGTTCGACGAAGCCAAAGCTTGTTTTCAAGGAAAAATAGATGCCTTGCATCTTGTTAGGGCTGTAAGCCCGACACATACTGAAGTGAGTGTCTTGTACTGAAATAACTTGACACCTTTTTCGCCATAACAAAAGTAAAAAGTT
>ERZ842401.1128-NODE-1128-length-39009-cov-5.250398_pt1 | contig 39009 bp, 31 predicted proteins | sample MGYA00521270_ERZ842401 | MGnify/ENA primary metagenome ERZ842401 (study PRJEB31892, sample SAMEA3878208) | bioreactor metagenome | biome: Moose rumen | place: Sweden | collected 2011-10 | study: EMG produced TPA metagenomics assembly of the PRJEB12797 data set...
TCCGCCGACGAAGCATTGCGGCGCGTATCGCCGCGAAGACGACGGGAGCGGCGGCGCAGGGAGCGGGAGAGAGGCCGAGACCCCGAGCACCGCGCCGAACTCGACCAGAGGTGCCAAGCGCGGCTTGCTTCGCCGCCGCCAGCGGGGCGGAACCTGCGAAAATGAGACGAGTCGCGCAGGACTGCGACCCGAAGACGTATATGTATACGTCGAGCGGTCGCAAGGACGCGCTAATCGGCCGTTTCTCGAGGGCGAGCACCGTTGCCCCGACCGTGACCGCACATGGAAAGGCAAACCAGCACAGCACAAACAAATATAGCGAACCCTACGCGATCGCAAGTGTCACTTCACGAGAAGGCCGAAGACCATCATCGTGTTCGCCATGTTGTTCACGATGGGTTCGTCCATCGCGATCGCGAAATGTACGTCGGCGAATTCGTTGAGCACGGCGAAGCGCTCGGTGCAGCGCGGGTACGCAGTGTCTCTGTACGAGTAGCCGGCGAAGCGCGCGTTCGGCCCCTCGGCCTGCAGCCCGTCCACGGGAAGCCCCTCCGGGCGGTAGCGGCTGTTGTGCAAGGGGCAGCGTATCGTCCTCTCGCCGAGCCCCGTGATCCAGCTAAGCCCCATCGGGTTCGCGCCGAGCGTGTTGTCGCATGTCCTAACGAGCCATTCGCGGCATTCCTTGTCGCCCGTCAGCGCGTAGAGGTGCGCGGCGGTAACTGCGTAGTTCTCGTATGCGCCTGTGCCCCACGTAATCGGAGCCCAGGGATTTCTGAGGAACTTGTAGGGCCACTTCGCCGACCCGCTCTTGAACATACGGAACTCCGCGAACATCGCCTCCTCTATCGTCTTCCTCAGCGTGGCGTCGGCAAGCTCCTTGGGAAGAAGGAGATACTGCCTCGCCGCGAGGGAGAGATCGTACTTGCCCCAGCTCGAGACCTCGGCCTTCGGGTTCGATGCCCACGGCGAGATTGCCTTGAAGTCGTCGTGATACTTCGCGTCGCGCGTCGTATGGTAGAGACTGACAGCGGCGTATGCACGCGGATCGGAGTTATACTCCTTATCCTGCCCGTCCTTGAGCCCAGGCGTCGGATTCGCCTTGCCCCATTCGTATGCGCGCTGGGCGCGCGAGAGGAAGTCCTTTGCCTCCGCCGCCTTTCCGCACTTCTTGAGGATTCGCGCTGCCTGCGCGAACGCACCCGCGCACTGAAACGACATCTTGCTGTCCTTCGCCCACGCGTAGTCGCCTGTGTCGTCGAGCTCGACAGTCTGGAAGAAACCGGGATCGCGCAGCGACTCCGTTCCGGCGCGAATGCCGCCATCCTCGTCCTGCAGCCCTTTCCAGAGCTTCAGCTGCCAAAGCGCCTCGTCGACGATGTCGGGGATTCCGTTCCCGCGCTCCGGAACTGCGAACTGTCCATCGGCGAAGGCGTCCGGTTTCAGCTCGTAGCAGTTGAGAAGCGCCTGCGCTACGTCGAGATGCGAGCGCGGATTGTAGTCGCCAGCGTCGTGATGCCCGCCCGACGCTGCGAGGACGAGGGGCTTCCCGTCGGCTCCGTTGACGACGTTCTTGTCGAACGGCGCGAACTCCGGGTTTTTCACGCGCGCGCAAGTCGACGCGACGACACCGCCCGCGTGGCAGGCGATGCGCTCCCAGCCGCGCGTCAGCTTCGGGTCGAGCGCAATTCCGCAGCGCTGCTCGTAGACACCGAGCGCCTGCACCTTAAGTGCCTTTTCATATACCGCCTTGTCGATGTGAAATGCGAGAGAGCGACCGACACCGGGAATGCGTATGAAATAGCGACCTGGCGTGCGCACGTCTGAGAAGTCAAGCTCCCAGACATTGGACGCGGCGTAGGACGCCTTCTTCGACTCCTTTTCGTTTCCGCTGAAGACGAACTTCGCCGTCCCCTTCTTGACCGGCTTGCCGCTCTTCTCGTCGACTATCTCGAAGGAGGGATTTGCGTCGAAGGCGAGCGACGAGACGGCGAGTTTCGTGTTCGCGCACTTGCGCGCACCAGCACCGCCTGCGAACTTCGCGTCTGGGAACGAGCCGAACCAGCAGCCGACATAAGCGAACTTCGGCGCGTCGGGAAGATAGCCGACCTGGTTTGCCTGAATCGAACGCGAGACGCACTTCGACTCGTCGAACGCGAACGACGCGTCGCGCGCGCCCGCGGTCACGGCGGCCGTCACTTCGACGGCGACCTTGTCGCCTTTCTTAAGCGTATCGCCGATGTCGAGGAATACGTCGTGCTGCATGAGGCAGGGATAAGTGCCGCCCCAGCCCTTCGGAACATAGCAGTCGATCTTCGAGCGCCGGCCGAGCGCGAGGACGGGGCGCGGCTTTCCGTTCACCGTCACCTTCCAGTTCGCGGCGGAGTTTCCGCCCGCGGGGCTGTAGCCCGCGCCGAATTCGCAGAGGAGCTTCCCCTCGCCTACGGACGAGACGCGGCGAAGGCCGACGATCGCCGCGGCAAGATCTGCGGCAACTGCATCTTCGCCTGCGTAGAGTCCGGTGCGGCCGGAAGTAACGACTTCCATCTCCGCGCCGTATGCAACGGCGGCATACTGGCAGTTCTTCTTCATCGGCGTCGGCAGCTTCAGCTCGACGACGGTGAGCGAGAGAGACGGCATCACCTTCTTCTGCTCGGCCATCCCGTCGGGATACTTGAACTCGACTTCCGACGAGACTTCCGCGACAGAGTCGGGCTTCACGAACTTCGAGTACGCGTAGGCCGGATCGTCCGGGCTCGTCACGCGCCAGGCGTTGACGAGACGGCGCGCGCCTGCCGAGGAACTTGCGCCAAGCGTGACGGCAAGCGTCTTGTCGCCCTTGCGCTCAACGCTCCTGATGCCGTAGACTTTCATCGCGAGCGGCTTCAGGTCTGCAACTTCGAAAAGGTCGGCCGCAACGAGCGGCGCCGCAACGAGCACGGCCGCGGCAAATGCGCCGCGGCGAAGAAGCGAATTTGTCCTCATGCACGAATTATATCAAATTCGCCGCTCGATGAAAAACACCTTGTCGCCGACGCGGCAGCGCGGGCACTTGAATGTGACCCACGTCCCCTTCTCGCCGACGGCAGGCGTCTCGTCGTCGCGGCGAAGCTCGCCAAGCGTCAGCTCGACGACGCCGGTGGTGGGCCCATGGACCTGGAGCGCATCGCCCGGGCGGATCGCATGGTCCTGGATCTTTACCTGGGCGATCCCCGCCTTGAGGAAGTAGTCGATCACTATGCCGACGTGCCGCTTCACCGTCGTCGCGAGAGAATCCTCGCTGTCGGCGAACTGGTGTGCACCGGGGCGACCGAAATAGAGCCCGTCCGCAAACTCGCGGTGGAACACCGTCTTTACTTCCTCTGTCAGCTCCTGCACAAGCGCGGGCGTGTAAGTCCCAGAGAGAACCGCATCAACGGCACGGCGGTAGCAACGCACAGTCGTCATCACATAGTTGGCATTACGCGCGCGACCTTCGATCTTGAAAGAGGCGATTCCGGCGTCAATCAGCTTGTCGACGAAACCTAAAGAGCAAAGATCCTTCGCGGAAAGGACAGTGTGCGGCTCGACGATATATTGCGCCTTTGCGTCGGTATGCACAGGATTTCCGTCGGCGTCTTCGTAGAGATCGACGGCCTTTACGAGAAAGCGGCGACGGCACGGCTGAACGCACTCGCCGCGACACGCGCTCTTACCGAAGACGTCGTGGCTCATGAAGCATCGTCCCGATTCCGCGACGCACTGCGCACCGTGGACAAAACATTCAATCTCTACGGGCGAAGAGGCGCAGATGCGCTTCACCTCGGCGAGAGTGCACTCGCGCGCGAGGACAACGCGCGACGCGCCCTGCGAGACGAGAAACTTCACCGCTTCTGAATTTGACGTCGACATCTGCGTAGAGACATGGAAGGTCACGCCATGTTTTTTGCAGAGCGAGACGACGCCCCAGTCCGAGACGATGAAAGCGTCGACGAATGGCTTCGCGGCGATGATCGTCTTCTCGACCGTTTCCATCTCGTCCTCAAACATGATCGCGTTGAGAGCGAGATAGCGACGCACCTTTCCGCAGCGGCGCGCAATCTCGGGAAGATCGGATTCCTTGAAGTTGACGCCGCTCCGCGCACGCATGTTGAAGGTGCCGAGCCCGAAGTATACGGCATCGGCGCCTGCGTCGATCGCGGCCTTAAGGCAAGTGAAGTCCCCAGCTGGGGCAAGAATCTCTGGACGTTTCATGGGCAGGTGATGCGCATTCCTCGTGTCGGGTATTATATCAAAACTTCAAGGACCCTCATGCGCCGTGGACCGCCGTCCAGAACTGGTATGCGATGAATCCGCAGCAGGCGACCTTAAGCAGCACGCCGCACACATAGCCAAGGAGCGCGCCGAACGCCCCCTTTAGCGACAGCCCGAACGGCTTGCCCGACACCAGTTCACCCGCAAGCGCCCCGATGAACGGACCCAGGACAACGCCAAGCGGAAGGAAGAAGAGCCCGACGATCGTTCCGATGAAGCAGCCGAGCATCCCGAGGCGCGAGCAGTTGAACTTCTTCGCCCCCAGCGTCGGAACTATCCAGTCGAGCACCAGCACCATCGCCACCACCACGCCGGCGACGACAAAAGTCGAGACACCTGGCGACGAATGGTCGCCTCGCGCAAGGCCGAGGAAAAGCGCCGCGTATGCAATCGGCGGACCCGGCAGCACCGGGAGAAAGCAGCCGATGGTTCCGATTGCTATCAGAACCCATCCGATCCATTCATACGTTATGTCCATCATGGCGGAATTCCTCCATAATCTACGCCCAAAGCGAAGTCCAGTATGCCGCCGTTTCCGCAAGCCAGCCCTCGCGCGGGATTACTCGATAGTCCGGCGGCGGCGAAACCATGCGCCCGACTTTTCCGCCGTACGTGATGCGGAAATCGCACGCATCCTCCGCGGCGAATCCGCCGCGCCCGATCTTCTCGGCATCGGCGACAGGCGTTCCGGCGGGAACTGCAAACAGAAGCTCGTATTCGCCAACTCCGCCGACGAGCGCCCACCCCTTCTCCACGCCGGGCGGAAGGCTCCGCGCGACTTCCGGCGAAACGGCGCGCTCCGCATCCAGCTCAAGCCACATCCCGTTATTGACGCGGCGGAAGTTCTCCAGCGCGTCGAAAAGCCCGCCGCTCGTATCCGTCGCGAAAAGCGCCGAACTCGGCACGGGCGCACGAAGCTTCGGTTCGGGGAGCGCACGGCCGAGGAACACGGCCGCGTTTGCCACGCCGAGCGGGCCCGTCGCATACAAATCGAAATCTACGCGCTGCGACGCAACGCGGCAAATTGGCGTTTTGCATGACGCAAATACTGTCGCCGTCCAGCACCATTCCTTCGCCGTGCCTACATCGCCGCCGATGACCTTTGCGCCGTAGTGCGACACGACCTGCTGGACGCCCTGCGCGACGCGCTCATAGAACCTTTCGTCGTGCGAGTCGTCTATGTTCCACGCCTGGACAAGAAACTCCGGCTTCGCTCCACATGAGAGGATGTCCGAAATCGCGCCATACGCCATCACCCTTCCCATGGCCTCCGGCTCAAGGGCGGAGAGAAAATCCTCGCGCTCGGAAAAGGAATCCGTCGAGACGAGCAGATTCGTTCCTTCAAATGGAACGACCTCCGCATCCGCCCCAAAAGGCCGCGTACCATGAATGCGAGAAAATATCTCTATCAATGACTGTTCAGACTTCATGCTTCCTCTTGTCGCTTGCCTTCCATGACGACAATGGCTTCCGGGTGCGACGCTTCATTGCGGCTCCAAAATCCATTTCCAGACAGGGACTATCCTGATTCCGTCGGACTCGCGTTCTTCGTCCCATGTCACGACAGTGCAGTCTTGCACCTTGATTTCGCATCTCGCGTTTTTCAGCGCCGTCAACTCGCGGCGCGCGGTCTCGGAATCCGACAGCTCCCATGACACTTGAACAAGATGGCGTTTCTTCGTCGCCCTGTCAGTTACAAGGAAGTCAACCTCGTCTCCTTTCCTGGTGTTGTAGTATTCAATCTTGTTGAACCCTCGCCGCAAGGCCATGAATACGAGGTTCTCAAGAAGCCATCCACGGGACGCATCGCTCTTTGGCGTCACCGCGCGGGCAAGCCCGGTGTCGACGAGATAGAACTTGTCGGGGTTCATCCTTCGCACGGCAAGCGAATCCGTGCGAATCGGAACTCTGTAAACGAGATAGGCCTGCTCAAGCCAGTCGAGATAGTCCGCAATGTACTCACGGCTGTCGGAGAGCCCCAGTCCCTTCAAGACTCCAGATATGGCGCGAGTTGATATCTTATGCGCAAAATTATGCTTGATGTAATCCAGTGTGTAGCGAAGCGACTGCACGCTCGGCACATCATGACGCTCGATAATATCCCGATAGAGCACGGCGTCAACATATCCCTGCAACGTCTTCACGCGGATGCGGAAATCGTCGCCTTGTACATCCGGGAAACCGCCTTCTTCCAAGTATCGCTGCATCGCATGCCGCAGCACACCTGCCATCCGCGACGAGTATGGGGCCACCGGAATTTCCCCAACCAGGGCATTAAAGCGCAAGAACTCGGCAAAGGACAGCGGGAATACCTCGACATCAATTGAACGGCCGCGCATTTGAGTCGCAATTTCGCCCGAGAGCATCTTCGACGACGACCCGGTCAGGCAGAGCTGCACCAAATGCGAATCCAAAAGCCTGCGGGCATATAGCTCCCACCCGTCGATGTCTTGAAGTTCATCAAGAAAATACCAGCACCTCTCCCTTGCCGCCTCCGGAAACATCTCGGCATGGACGTCGCCAATCAGCTTCAGATGCTCAAGCTTGACGCCTTTTAGCCGATCGTCGTCGAAATTGACGTGGACAATCCGCTCCAGCGGAACGCCTTCCTCGACAAGCGCGCGCATCCTCTGGTATGTGACGTATGTCTTTCCCGTTCGCCGCATTCCAGTGACAACAGTCGCAGAATTACGCTTTTCAAAGTAATCGACATCGCGAGGGCGAACGTCTTCGGGTATCCCGAATTCGTAAAACTCGCGCATTATCTCTCCAATGACTTCCTTCATGCCATGAATTATATCACGCGTTCGATCCCGCCGTCAACAGTTCTGGCAAACTTTTTTAGCCACAACATATCTATTATGGCTGAATTTCTTGGCCACAATGTAAATGTTACCTTGGCCCAAGACCAAGGCTCTTCCCATTCTAACTTCGGACCGAACAATCCCATGTGAATCCTAATTTGAGTGTTTGAATTGAGGAACGAGGAGGCGCAGTCGACGGGGCGAGAAGGCAACCATGACCGGCAGCGAACCATGAGGGTCGCCGTCGTATTCAAGCGCGACCGACAAATTGTACGAGATGGCCGTTTTGCCGCGAAGGACGCGGATTTCTCCGCAGGGTTTGCCGCGATACAGATTCCAGACAATCCGCAAGCATCCGAAACGCGACACATCCTTCGCAAACCAAAGCGCGTACTCATCGTCGGCAAGCGAAGGGGGCGCAATCTTGAGTCCGCCGGCGATGCGCGGCATTCGCGTAACGAGCGCATGGGCGACATTGCGTATTTCCTCGCCATTGACCTTGATGTCGTATCTGCGTCCGCGCATTACTTCCCGCAGAACTGACCAAAACGTTCCAAGGAAATCACCAAACTTCGGACGCAACCTGTTGGCGGATTCCGCAACCGCCGCGCCCATCCCCAGATTCAGCGAGCAGAAGAACGGTTCGCCGTTCGCGGTGAGTACGGGAATCTCTCGGAACGCACCACCGCGCAAGACGGCGATTGCCTGTTCCGCATCCGTCGGGATGCCATGCGCACTGCAGAAATCCGGGCTCGTGCCGGCGTAGATAACGCCGAACTTGAGCGACGTGTCCGAATTTTCCAAGACTCCGCCAGCCACGGCGTTGATTGTTCCGTCGCCTCCACAAGCGACTACTGCTTCATATCCCTTCGCCTCGCGCGCAAGACGCGACGCCTCGTCGATATTCTCCAACACAACAAAATCGCCTTCGGGCAGAAGCGTGCGAAGGCGCGGCAAAATGCGGCCGGAGCGTCCACCGTGCGAAAGCGGATTGACCAAAACGAGGAATCGTTTCATCTGTAGATTCCCATTTTGTCGTAAACCTTCGTCGGCGTGCCGCCCTTCCAGCCGGAAACGAGCTTCTCCGTCTCCGTCCAAGGAAGAGGAAGTTTATCGCCCGACTTAGAGGCGATTTCGGCGGCACGTCGTTCGCACGTCCACTCCTCGCACGGCATGGCAAACGCCTTGCGCATCCGCGCATACGCAGTCTCGAACGGCACTTCGTTGAGATTCCCGAAAGAGATGTTCACGAACTCGCAGGGCTGGACGTCTCCGTTCGCGCCTACGTAGAAGCGGTCGATTCCGCCGCAGCAGCAACCAAGCATCTCCGCGGACTCCTCGTAGACCTGCGCCGTGAGAATCGTTGGAATGCGCGACTTGGCGGAATTGTAATGCCGCTGCGCCTCGCACGCGATGCGGACGACTTCTGTATGCAGCGACTTGTCGAATGCCTTGCCCATCCACGCTCCGCATGCCTTCGGATGGATAAGCTGGATGTAGTCGCAGTTGTTTTCCGCGGCAAGCGACATGATGCGGTCGATTCCTCCGTCAACCACCTCGCGATCCGTCAACACCGTGTTGAACCCGACAAGCATTCCCGCCTCTCGGCAGTCGCGCAGAAAACCGAGCGCGCGCCGCCATGATCCGGCAACGCCCGTGAACACATCGTGCGCCTTTTCGTCTACGGAGTGAATGGACGACATTATGCCTGTCACCTTCAGTTCCGCGAGACGGCGAATCTTCTCCGGCGTCGCGCCGTGTCCCGTCGAATTGACCCACACCTCCAGCCCCGCGATTTCCGCGAGAACCGCCTCAAGGCGTTCAAAGCGAAGAAGCGGTTCGCCGCCTTCGACAGCCCACGCGACGATGCCGAAGTCGCGCATCTTGCGGACGTTCTCGACGAGAACGGGCAGCGGCAACTCGTGCGGATCGTCCTTGCGCTGGTAGCAGTGCGGGCACTTGTACGCACACGCCTTTGAAATCGAGAGAACGACGCTGACGGGGCGCGGCGGACGGCAGATGACTTTATCCTCCAGCGCAGTGAAGAACGCCTGCGACGGATAACGCGGCAGATAGAAGTCGAGCTTGTATTCGCCACTGGCGAGTCGCTTCAACTTGTGTTTGTAGAAGATGCGTGTCAACTGCGACGCCTTCATGAGCGCGGCGGGATGACGCCAATACCGCCACGTGCACGCAAGCGACATGCGGACATAGAGGAGAAACTTCCGAAAGCCCGTTATGTTCTCATTCCTTTTCATCGTTGTACCAGAGGAAGAGAAGTTGAATTGCGACAAGCGAAGCGACGGCATACGGCCACGACGCCTTGAAAAAATGCAAATGCAGCAGAAGAACGCAAAGCTGGCAGTTGAGGCATGTCGCGCGATGGTACTTCATCTTTTCAACCGATCGCTGGAAGGCCACGGCAATGGCCAAAATCAAAATCACCAGTACCTTTTTCTGCGATCCTTCGCCATGCATGATTCCAGCGGCAAAGGTCGCCAATCCTGCGAACGCTATCGAAACCAGTTCCGCGACATATCCATGGCAAGATGTCTGAAGCGTTCGCACGCCAGCCGCACGGTCGCCCTTCACGTCCTTGTAGTAGCTGTTGTGGCACATGAGAAAATGGACGGGCAAAATCCAAACCGCGACAAATCCGAATTCACCCGGCGTCGGGCAGCGGTTCCCCACCCCCGCAATCGAGAAGAGCGCACAGCACGAAATGGCGCAGGCGTAAACGAGGCAGTTCAACACCGGAACGCGCTTGAGAAGCGAATACGCGATATTCAGCGCCCCACCGAGCGCAAGGAACACGAGCGTCCACGGCGACATCAAGAAGCCCGCGACCGCGATTGCGGCAAGCCCCGCTGCGGAAACCGCAAACGCCGGAAGCGGCTTGAGCGCGCCCGTCACCATCGGACGGTGCGGCGCGTTGATCGCGTCCTCCTTCCTGTCGCACCAGTCGCTGAATATCTGGTTGAATCCCCAGGCGAAGAAGCCCATCGCCAGAAGCGCCGCGTCGCGAAGCGTCCATCCCGCGGAGTGCAGAGCAGAATCCGTCCCGGACCCGAACCGATGCCACTGATACAGCCCCGCCAGCACGGTCGTCGCGGTGACGAATCCGTAGTATAGCCGCATCGAGCGGAGGTAGTAGTAGAGAAACTTCAGCATTTGAGCGCCTCTGCTATTACGTCGGCAACTTCTTCGACAAGCGCATTCGTGTAATTTATCAAACAGATGATTCATCTCTTAATTGTGCCTCATTGCAATCGCTGTTCCTATCGCTGATTTATTTATCAAAATGAATTTTACGCCTTTCCTTGCAGTCCTGCAAGGGTAATTTCAAGAAATATTCATTATGCTGCGAGTTCATCTGCAAGTTATGCTATAATCGTCGCATGGCCGTAATCCTCCATGTCGACATGGACGCGTTCTTTGCGTCGGTAGAGCTGCTCTCGCACCCAGAGTGGCGCGGGAAGCCGCTTGTCGTCGGCTCGGGGCCGCACGAGCGCGGAGTTGTGTCGACGTGTTCCTACGAGGCGCGGAAGTTCGGCATCAGGAGCGCAATGCCGTCGAGGACGGCCTACCAGCTCTGCCCGCATGCGATTTTCGTAAGGCCTCACATGGAAGCGTACCAGGAAGTCTCGGACAAGGCGTTCGAGGTCTTTTCGCACTACACGCCGTATGTCGAGGGAGTCTCGGTAGACGAGGCGTTTCTCGACATAACTGGCTCGCTCCATCTCTACGGAGGAAAGAACGCGGGCGCGCGCGCGCGCGCGAAGGCACTCGGCGAGGCGCTGCGCGCGGAAATACGACGAGTATGCGGAGTGACGTGCTCGGTCGGCATTGCGCCAAATCGGCTTCTCGCGAAGATCGGCTCCGAGCAGAACAAGCCGGACGGCTTCACGCTCATGCCATTCGAGCAAGACGAGATCACGGCGTTCTTGCGCGACAAGCCGATAGGCGTCCTCTGGGGCGCGGGGAAGAAGACGGTAGAATCGCTTAAGCCATACGGCATCGCGACATGCGGCGACCTGCAGCGACTCGGGCGCGGCAACCCGCTCGTCTCTGATGATCTCATAGACATGGCGTTTGGAATTTCAGACGACAAGGTGTACTGGGAACCGGGCGAGGAGAAGTCGGTGTCGCGCGAACACACTTTCGAAGAAGACACTTCCGACCGCGAGGCAGTGCGCGAGACGCTGCTCGAACTCGTGACGGACGTAGGGCGGCGCTTTCGCCGCGCGACAAGGTGGGCGAAGACTGCGAGGATAAAGATCCGCGACGCAAACTTCAATACGATCACGAGGCAATCGCCCTTCGCGCATCCGGCACGCGACGACATTGCGTTCCGCGAAGCGGCGCTTGCACTCTTCGACCGCGAGTGGCCGGCGAATCGCAAGCCGAAGACGATACGGCTTATCGGCTTTGGCGTGACGAACATACAGGATTCGCCCGGCGACGACGCGCCGTCGCTTTTCGCAAACGCCGAAGACGAGACGCGCCTCAAGCGCGAGCGCCTTGCGGAAACTCTCGACTCGCTACGCGAAAAAGGACTACTTTAACCGCAAATTCTCCTGAAAAGAAGTAACTCCGAGCGTTAGGGCTCTCGCTACCGCTCCGCGGCTTCGCATTTCCCAACGCCTTCATGTTGTGATTTAAGAGGGGTGTTTTAAGGTGCGGATACGCACCCCGCATAGCGCCAGATTTGCGGCTCGGCCTGTGGTCTTGGGGGATATGCAAATACGGCCGTAGGCCGCTTTAACCCATTACGAAAAGGAAGGTGATGTGAAGCGGTATAGAAGCACGAAGTCGCGGAGCGGTAGCGAGAGCCATACCGTTCGGAGTTAAAATCGACACCTTTGACCGGGGACTGATTGGTAGAAGCTAAAAATGGGTAAACACTAGCTCTGTGTGAGAGAATCCAGGGTTAAAGTGCTTTACCTCTTTTTTGAAGCAGCCAGAGGAGGAGGGCGAGGGCAAGGTACCACGCGGCGCAGACGGAAACTGGCCACGGCTCGACGGTGAAGTTGGCGCCTGGAATCGCGGCGACGAGGCGCGAGACGTCGGCCATCGTTCCTGCAAGGAGCGCGGCGAAGTTGTTGACGTGCGCGGCAAGCCGGTCTGATACGAAGCTCGCGACAATACCCGCGATTCCTGCCTTTACGCTCGCGCCCGCCGCCGGAAGGAGAAGAAGGTTCGCGGCAATCCCTCCTGGCGTCACGCGGCCAAACGCATGCGCCGCAATCGGCGTTCCGACTGCCCATGCCGCAAAGGTCATCACGAGCGACGCGGCAAATCTGCCGCGGACGCGCTCTGCCACGAACCGCCCCCAGAAGAAAAGCCCGAGCATCACCGCGAACGAAAGAGCACACCCCGTGTCGAAAAGTTTCATCGGATCGCTTCCGTAGACGACGAGAAAAGTCAGCGACCACGAGACGAGCGCATCTGGCCTTCGCCAGAAAATCGGCGCGGCAAAGAACAAGCTCGCCATCGAAGCCGCCCTCACCGCGCTCGGGCTCGCTCCTGTCATCGCGACATAGACCCATAGCGCGGGAATAAGGACGACGCCGCGAAAGCGGAACGAGCATCCCGCAAGCGCAAGGACAAAAGCGAACGCATGCGCGACAAGCATCACGTGAAGTCCCGATATCGCAAAGACGTGAATCGTGCCGGCCGCGGCAAATGCGTCGCGGTCTGCCCTTCGCATGCGCGCGCGTTCTCCTAAGAGTATCGCTCGGTTCAAGTCTGCGGCGACGCAGTTTCGCGGAAGCCCGATTCCCATGCGACGCGAGAGGTCGCTGCGGAGCGCGGCGAGTAGCGCGGCACATTTGCCTCGAGCGACGCGGCGGGCGAACGTTCCCTTCCCCTTGACCCAGAGCTTGCGGCGAAGGGAGAAGTCGTCGGTTTTCGTGCGCTCAAGCCAGCCCGCGCACTCCCATGTATCGCCGACTTGCGGCAAGGGCGCGGCCGCGGCGAGCGGGAAGATCACACGAACTTTGAGCGAACCTGCGGAGCTCGCAAACGACGCCCAGCGAACGCCGTCTGCGCCGCGTGTCGCGCGCACTCCGCTCTCTACGCGAAACTCGCGGACGAACGGCCTGCCGCAGCCGAGGACATGCGCCTCGTCCAAGATTTCCTTCCTCGACTGCGCGGCGAAAAGCGCGACGGCAAAGCCGATTGCAAACGCCAAGAAGAATCGCGAAGCGCGGGACGCGAACGCAAGGCATGCAATGAGCGCGACCACTGCGGCGAACGCCGCGAGCGGCCAGAGCGGCGATAGGATCGACGCGCCGAAAGCGCACGCCTCGCCCAGCGCGAGAGACGCGCAGAGAGCGAGCCATTCGAACCCATGTGCAATTGACAGACTCCTGTTCACGGAGTCATCATATCATATTCCGCTGAAAGAAAAATGAATCGAATATGAATTCGTTTTGAGACATGTAACCATGTAGAACATGCAGAACAGGTAGAAACTCTGCACGATCTACATGTTCTACGCGGCTAAATAAATCGGCTATCAAAGCTCAGATACAAGAAGGGACGACTTAGCGGGGACGAGCATGTCGAGCTCGGCACGGTCGGCGGGCGAAAGCGCAATGCCCTTCTCCGCGAGAAACGCGCGCAGCCGCGCGGGCGTTTCGTAGTTGCCTTCCTCCGCACGGACGGGCGCTATGATGTCGTAGCGCTTGAAGAACTTGCCCTTGAGCGTGAGGTCCGCGTACTTCGCCGCGCGGTGGACGACGATCGTGAACCGCGGATGGTCCATCACGTCGAGCTTCTGCCCGATGCGCAAGCGGTCGGCGGAGGGAAGCTCGTTGAGCTTCAGGAGAGAGGCGAGCGTCGAGCCATTCTCCGAGGCGATGCGCGTCGCGGAGTCGCCGCGCCGAACGACGACCTCCTTGACCCATTGGCGGTTCTTGCCGACGAAGAGACGGCGGATGTTGAGTTCGCCGAGCCGCCGCGCAAGCGAATTGTCGAGATCGGCAACCGCCTCGCCCGGAAGCGCGCGAAGCTGTTCGATCGTCGCGACCGCAAGTTCTACATCCTGGGCGGCCTCCGCCTTCTCTAGCTTGAGTAGCAGGTTCTGAGCGACGCGCGGGCGATTGCGCTCCGCGCCGGGAGGAAGCGGCGGCGGCTTGGGCGGCTCGACGCGAGGCGGCGCGTTAGTCGCGACCGGCGTAGCCGTTGGCACGGCGACAGGCGTATCGATCGGCGACGGCTCGTCGGGAGTCGACGAAAGAAGCCGCCTCACGCCAGCTGCCGCGAGAACGGCAACCGCCGCGAGGGCTATGACGGTAACTAGCCAACCAGCGCCCGACGACTCCTCGTCTATCGGGTTTGGGTTATACTCGATGCCGAACTTGCCCTGGGCGAAAGCCATTGGCGGTGCCTACTTGGCCTCAGCAGTTCCCTCGGGCGTGACAACGCCCTGGACGCAGCTGCGGAGAATCTCCATCTCGGTGCCGCTCGCGGTCTCGACCTTGAACGTCTTCTCGGTCGCCTCGATGATGGTGCCGATGATGCCGCCGGCGAAGACGATCTTCGCGCCCGCGCGCAACTCTTCTATCATCTGGCGGCGCTCCTTCTCCTTGCGCTGCTGGGGGCGGATCATCATGAAGTAGAAGATCGCGAGGATCAGCAGCATCGGGATCATCATCCCCATGCCGTTCGCGGCGGCGGGCGTCTGCGCGGGCGCGGCCGGCGCGGCGTCGCAGAGCATAATGCAGTTATTCATTTTCTTTTGTGTCTTTCTTTACTTGTTCTTTCCAATCGAAAAAAGTTCCGTCGTCGATCGCGGCGCGCATCTCCTTCATGAAGCGATTGAGCGCCCAGACGTTGTGGATCGTGAGAAGCCGAAGCCCGAGGATCTCGTCGCACGCGAGAAGATGGCGGACGTAGCTCCTCGTGAAGTTGCGGCAGCAGTAGCACTCGCACCCCTCCTCGACAGGCCCCTGGTCGAACGCCCACTTCGCCGCCTTGATCGCGACGTTGCCGTGGCGCGTGATCGCGGTGCCGTGGCGGGCGATGCGCGTCGGTATCACGCAGTCGAACATGTCGATGCCGCGCGCCACGCACTCGGCCATCTGGTGCATGACGCCGAGCCCCATCACGTAGCGCGGCTTGTCCTCTGGGAGATATGGGACAGACGCGTCGACCGCCTTGTACATGAATTCCTCTGGCTCGCCGACCGAGACGCCGCCTATCGCATAGCCGTCGAAGCCGATCTTGACGAGCTCCTCGGCGCAGTGGCGCCGGATGTCGTCGTAGATGCCGCCCTGGACGATGCCGAAGACCATCTGGCCGTCGGCGTGCGGCGCGTCCTTCGAGGCCTGCGCCCAGCGCAGGGTCTGCTCGACAGACTTCTCGGCCCTGTCGCGCTCGCAGGGGTAGGGCAGGCATTCGTCGAAGACCATCGCGATGTCCGAGCCGATGACGCGCTGCATCTCCATTGACTCCTTCGGCCCGAGGAAGAACTCGTGGCCGTCGATGTGGGAGTTGAAGCGGCACCCTTCCTCGGTGATCTTGCGCATCCGGGCGAGAGAAAAGACCTGGAAGCCGCCCGAATCGGTGAGAATCGGCCCGTCCCAGCCCATGAAGCGGTGAAGCCCGCCGGCGGCCGCGAGGACCTCCGCGCCGGGGCGCAACATGAGGTGGTAGGTGTTGCCGAGGATGACCTGCGCCCCCAGCTCCTTGAGGTCGCGCGGCTCCAGCGCCTTGACCGTGCCAAGCGTGCCAACGTCCATAAAAACGGGGGTTTCGACGGTGCCATGGGGGGTAAAAAGCCGCCCCAGCCTCGCCGTCGTACGCGTATCCGTCTTTAGGACCTGAAAATTCATGCCGCATATTCTACCAAAAAACGGTTGCGTTTAGAACGGAAATGGTGTATCATTCTACAGTCACGTATAGGAAGATACTACCATGAATAAAGCACTACACGTCCTCGTGTATCTGTTCTTGATCCTTTCGGCCGCATCACTGTGGTTCGAGATCGAGCTCAACAAGAAGCGCACGCTTCTTACTGACCGCAACGAGATGCAGGAGGACTATATCGTCAAGATCGCCAGCACTGTCGAAAAGGTCGAGCCCAACAAGGACGCGACCGCCGAGGTCAAGAAGGACATCTCGCCTATAGAGGCGAAGATTGTCGACATTCCCGAGACCGAGAATGTCCTCGAGGACTACAACGCGTACCTCGAGCAGGCGAACCTCGAAACGTTCAGCTGGGACAACCAGACGACGAGATCACAGCTTCGCAACGTCTATGTCCTCGACCATGAGGGCAACATCGTTATGGACGGCGTAAAGCCGCTCAAGAAGGGCCCGGGCACAGAGCAGGAGCTCCTCGAGATGCTCCTTGACGGGGCGTCGAAGATGAGGACGAAACTCGACACGACGCGCGCCGAGCTCGTGAAGCTCCACAAGATCATCGACGAGCAGGTCGAGGAACTGAACAAGATCAAGCCGGTCGCCCGCCAGGACAAGGTGACGATCGTCGAGAAGAACGAGAAGATCGCCAAGCTCGAGGAAGTCAAGGCAGACCTCGAGAACCAGATCGTCAAGATCAAGGCGCAGATCGACGAGCTCAACGCGGAGATCACCTCTCTCAAGGACGAGGTCGTGACGGCCCAGGACGAGACGGCCGCGGCGAAAGACGAGCTTGAGAAGAGCCAGAAGCTCGTCGAGCAGCTGAAGAAGCTGATCCAGGAGATCCTCGCCAAGAGCACTCCCGACGGCGGAGACCGCAACATCACGTCCATCCCGGCCGGCGAGAAGGGCAAGGTCATCGAGGCGGACAACGAGAACATGTTCGCTATCGTCGAGTTCGACGCCAAGACGATGAAGGAACTCAAGGGCGACAACCTCGACCATCCGATCCCGAACCTCGAGCTCGGTGTCAAGCGTCCTGGCTTCCATGGCGAAGCCGGCGAGTTCGTCGGCCGCATCCGCCTGCGCCAGGAAGTCCGCGAGAAGAACTACATCATCTGCGACATCCTCGGTCCGTGGAAGCAAGACGACATCAAGCCAGACGACGTGATCTTCGCCGACTGACGAAGCAGAGACGGTCGACTATGCTCTCTCCGCTTCGCTCGCTCGCTACGTCGCCCGTGAAACTCCTTTACGGATTCGCGGCGGCGGCAGCGCTCGGGCTCCTGTCCGGGTGCATAGCGGACACCGCGGAAGACACCGATCTTCCGTGGTCGTCCAACAAGTCGTGGGAAGGCATGGCTCCTGTCGCGCCAACCATGATGGATAGGTATGAGTAGGATTCAGGGGTCGTAACCGCCCCTTGTGGGTGGGCGCGACCCATGGGGAAGCGACCGAGCCGAGCGGAGCGAGTGCCGAGGAGTTAGGGGTCAGTGATTAGTGATTAGAGACAAGAGCATAGAGGTAAAAGAGGGCGGCGTGCGTTTGGACGCCGCCCTTCTTTTGCACTTCCCGACGAGCACGCGGGCGTTCGCGCGCGAGGCGATAGAGTCGGGTGCCGTCCTCGTCAATGGGCGCCGTGCGGCGAAAGGACTCAAGCTCCGCGGCGGAGAGACGATTGAAGTGCGCGAGCTCGCGGAAGCGTGCGACAACGTCGTGGCGCCAGATTCGTCGGTCAGACTGCGCGAGGTCTTCGCGGACGACGCCCTTCTCGCGTACGACAAGCCGAGCGGCATACCGGTGCAACCGCTGAAACGCTCAGAGCTCGGAACGCTGATGAACGGCGTTGTCGCGCGCCATCCCGAATGCACTCCGCTTGGGGACAGACCCCTCATGGCCGGCGCGATCCACCGAATCGACCCCGACACCTCGGGCCTCGTCCTTGTCGCCCGCACCGCCGAATCGTTCGAGAACCTGCGCGCGCAGTTCGCCGCGCAGTCGGTTGAAAAGACCTATCTTGCACTCGTGGAGGGAACCGTCGCCGCGGGCGGAACGCTCGAAAACGAACTCGTGCACGACCCGACGCTCCCCTTCTGCCGGATGATCGACTATCGCCGCAACCGCCTCACGCGCGCGCAGAGCGAGGGACTGCGACCCCTCCGCGCCGTGACGACGTTCAAGCCCGTCGGACTCGTCTCGACCGAAACAGACGAGCAGACGCTTCTTGAGGTGACGATCTTCACCGGCGTGACGCACCAGATCCGCGCGCAGCTCGCGCTCGCGGGGATGCATATCGTGAACGACCGGCTCTATGGCGCGTTTGCCGTGGAGAACATGACGGGGCATTGCCTTCATGCGCTCGCAGCGAAGTTCCGCCACCCAGTCTCGGGAGATCCAATGGACCTCCGCACGCCCTACCCACCGTGGGCAAGGGCATAAAGCATCACATGCGGCCGGAGAGGGCGTCGATGAGATCGCAGAGACGCTTGTAGGCGTGGCCGAGATCGTCGTTCGTCACCTTGAACATGTATTCGTCGGCGCGGGCAATCTCCCCTTCGGCATTTGCGAGACGGCGCTCGATGACGTCTGGCGCGTCTGTGCCGCGGTTGACGAGGCGGCGGCGGAGCTCCTCCATGTCGGGAGGGAGAAGGAAGATATCGACGTAGCCGATCTTGAGCGGATCGTTGTTTGGGAGCGCGCGCACGTAGTCGCGCACCTTCGCGGCACCCTGCACGTCAATGTCGAGTATCATCGAGTTGCCTTCGGCGAGGACTTCCTCGATGGGGGCCTTGAGGGTTCCGTAGTAGTTGTCGTGGACCTTCGCGTATTCGATGAAGGCGTTTTCGCGTATCAGCTCTTCGAAGCGCTCTTTCGTCTTAAAGTGGTAGTCAAGGCCGTCTTCCTCTTCGCCGCGCGGAGCGCGCGTCGTGCACGAGATCGAGTAGACGATGTCGTGGTACTCCTGGAGGAGCATGTCGATGAGCGTTGACTTGCCGCACCCCGACGGCGCGGACATCACGATGAAAAGCGGCTTTGTCTTCATGTCGCACATTATACCAAATCGCCACGGGGAGGCGTAAGCGGGAATGGCTGGGTGAGGAAAGTGGCCTATGGAGGAGCCTTAGAGGAGTGAACCAGGAAAATAGTTGGGAGATGTGGGTCTAGGGGAAGTGGGAAAGTGGGAGTTGGGAAATTATTGGGGAGTAGGGGATCTGAGGGAGTAGGGGGAAGTGGGCAAGAGAGTTCCGTCGGACTCACTCGCTGCGCTCGTTCCGCCCGCCGGTGGAGGTAATATCCATTGGAGAAGAAGAAACCTGCCGCTGAAGAAGATAAGGTGAAAGATGGCAGATGGAGAGGAAACTTGCCACTTGAGAAGATAAGATGAAAGATGGCAGATGGAGAGGAAACTTGCCACTTGAGAAGATAAGGCAGAGAGAGGAAGGATGCCAAGGGGAGAGAAAACGAGACAGACGAGTCCGCGGAACGAGCGTAGCGAGTGAGTGGACTCGTCTCCCAAAAGGTAACTATCACATAGATGCTGCCAACAGAAAATAGTTGGCAAAGTAAGCAACTAATTGGCAGGCCAAGGGTTGGCGGTAGAAGCGCTGGAGGAACTAGGGGGGAGCCAAGGTTGCGTGACTATTTGCTGTCTGGTGGAGTGTCGTTCTTTAATCTAAAGTATCTCGACAACTTCTCGCGCAAGACCTCTATCAGCCGCTCGTCGTCTTTATAGGAAATGGAGATTAGCTTCTTCCCCGCGCGCTGGTAGAGGAACTTCTTCTGCTCCTTGTTCCTGATGTACTCTGGCGTGTTCATCCCGAAATACTCTATATAGACGTCGAACTCCGGCAAATAGAAATCTGGCCTGACAACGGCATCGCCGGCGATTCGATAGCGCTCGTCGTATATGAACGCAATCCCCTCGTTCTCAAGGAACTCGGCGATCCTCTTCTCACCAATGCTCTGCACCGCAACGCCGCCCTCCGTCCTGCGCCTCTTGGCGTCCTCGACGACGAACTCGAAGTTGACGTTCTCCAGTTCGCGCTCGTCCAGGCAGTGACGGCAATATGGCCGTCCCCAGCGCTCCATGCCCGCCATGTATTCCTCGTCGGTAATCGAGCGCTTGCACCTTGTGCACCAGTTCTTCCTGTGCGCGAGCCGCGCGCGGTTCGCGTTCTGTATGACCGCCACTGCGTCTGCGGCGGCGTTCCGCAAATATGACGGAGCGCCCTCCTCGCGCGCCACGTCCTTTAGCGCATCAAGGACGCGGACTGATTTCTCTCCATAGCGGGCGATGGCCTTTGCGGCGTACTGCCGCACCTGCGGCCTCTCGTCGTCCCTGACGAGATCGGCGAGTAGTGGAATGAAGACTTCCGAATAGTAATCCCCTTCTGCGGCCATCTTGCCAAGCGCCGAAGCGGCGAGGCGGCGCACTTCCCCGAATTCGCTCTTGAGAAAGGAGGTGAATTCCTCGGCGGCCGCCGCGCGGCTTCTGAGTCCTGGCGGGAGCGGCAAGTTCTTGGCAGAAGCGGCAATTCTCTCGGGATGTTCAGGGTCGGGATCGAAGAGGTGGCTAAGTAGCTTAACTCGTTCCAGTTCTTGATGCTGCCTTGCCAATCTCAAATTATTCGCCATTGTGTTTTGGTATGCCCATCGGACTCACTCGCTGCGCTCGTTCCGCCCGATGGGAGGTTAGCGGTGCAGGCGCCAGGCGATCTTGAGGGATTCTTTTGCGATGCCGGCGGTGATCTTAGAGTAGCCCGCGACACGGTCGGTAAAGGCAATCGGAATCTCCTTGATGGAAAGCCCCGCCTTCCACGTCCTGTGGTTCATCTCCAATTGGAAAGAATATCCAGCAGACGCAACAGTGGTAAAGTCGATCTTCTCAAGCGTCGTCTTTCGCCAGCACTTGAACCCGCCAGTCGGATCCCTTACTGGCATTCCAGTGACGGTGCGGATGAAGATTCCGCCTGCGCGCGAAATGAGGCGGCGCTTGAAAGGCCAGCCCGGCGTCGAGCCGCCAGGAACATACCGCGAGCCGATGACGAGATCGGGGAATCGTTTCTGGTCGTTCGAATTGCCTGATTGCTTGGAAGCGATCGGAGTGGAAATGGCCTCGATGAGACGCGCGACGTCCTTCGGATCGTGACTGAAGTCGCAGTCCATCTGCACGACAAGATCCGCGCCAAGTTCGAGCGCTTTGGAAAATCCAGCGACGTATGCGCGGCCAAGCCCTTCCTTCTTCTCCCGATGGAGAACGTGGATACGCGGCTCCTTCACCGCGAGAGCGTCAATTACGGCCCCAGTTCCGTCGGGAGAGTTGTCGTCGACGAAGAGAAGCTCGACGTCGTTCTTAAGCACCGCCTCGGCCATCGGCCCAACGTTGTCCTTCTCGTCGTAGGTAGGTATGACTACTATCGTCTTCATTTAAGATGTGCGCAACTTTTTTAAGCCGTGCAGAACATGTAGACCGTGTAGAATCTTCTACATGTTCTACACGGTTTACTCTTTTGCTATCTCGAAATCGAAAAAGCGTCCTGTCTTGATCGGTGGATGCTTCTCAAGAACTGATTTGATCTTCGCCTTCGCGTCCTTTGACCGCGCAATTACGAACATGAAGCCGCCGCCACCTGCACCACACAAGCTCACGGCGGAAATCCACGGCGCCATTCGCGCGATGATCAGTTCGACAAGCGGATTGGTGCTACCGGGGTCGAGTGCCTTCTTGGAAAGCCAGTAGTCGTTGACAGCCGAACAGAACGAATCCCAGTCGCACGACTCAACGGCCCTGAACGCCCGTTCCGCGTCGCTCTTCAGACGGCGCACGATCGAGCGCGCGATGTCGTCGGGATTTTCCTCGAAGAAGCCGATCACGCCGCGCAGGATGTTGCGCGCCATGCGCTTTCTTCCCGTGAAGTAGAGCAGTGCGCGTTCCTTGAGGAATTTCGCAAACGCCGCCTCGGACTTTGGCGAGACGCACGACATGCGAGGATTCTGGCCTTTGCCTGGCGTTGTAGAGATAAGATGTGCGCCAGGAACGAGGCCGCCGATCTGGTCCTGCCAGCCGCCGCCCGTCGCCATCTCCTTTTCGAGCGCGAGCGTGAGCGACGCGACGCGCTTCCACTCGGCTTTGCGCCCAGCGACGCGCTCAAGCGCAGTGACGAGCGCCGCGCCGAGAATCGAGCTCGTGCCCATGCCGCTGCCCTTCGGGACGTCGGCGGAAATCCTGATGTCGAGCCCGCCGCGAGAGAAGTCGAATTTCGTCACCGTAAGCGCGCTCTTGACGAGCGCGCACCAGTCGTGCGGATCTTTCGGCGCGCGAATCTCCGCAAGCGACTTGAGGACGCCCGACTTCCCAAGGTCGACGCTCTCTACGTGCACTTCCTTCTCCGCGAGACGCCGGACGCGAACCTTGACGGGCTTAACGCCGTTCAACGTGACCGCCGCATTGAAAACCGCACCGCCCATCTTGTAGCAGATCGGCGGGGTGTCGCTCCAGCCGCCCGCGAAATCGATTCTAAGCGGCAACTCCACTGTGATGCAATCCTCCGTCTTGCGAAGCGCAAGAAGTTTCTTGTGGTCGACCTTCTTCATAATCTCACCAAGCTTTAGTTTATCCCACTTGCCGTCAGACTTGAAATCGTCCTCGACGCGGTAGCGAATTGGAATCCACTTCCCGCCAACGGGCAGGCTCGTCAAGCACTCGCCCTCGGCAAGGTCGATTGGGCCAAATTCCCTTGGAACAAAAGTTACGACGTTTCTTCCACCGAGTTTCATCTCGTCGCGCGATATCGCGCAGCCCTCAACCCACTCGCGCCCCTTCCCGAGCCGCGCAAGAAGTTCGCGCGTCGAGCCGATGTGGAAGAACGAGCAGCGAGGAACGACGTTCACATGGAACGGCGCAAAGCCGTTAAGAAGTTCTCTCGCGAATTCGTCGTAGATATCTCCGACCTTCCATCCGGCGGCAACGATCTTCTTTGCAGTCGCGGGGTCGATCCAGAGAATTCCTGTATCGACGGCGACCTTTCCATGACACACTGCGCCCGCCGCCTTTGCTGCAGAAGGCGACGGCTTCTGGAGAAACGCGCGAACCCGTTCCCCGTTCCCCGGAACATAAACGCCATGACGCGAGCCCTCTTCGGGGGAATCGTAGTAGGCGACGCCGGTGACGCCGCTCTTCGAAAAATCGCACGAACTAAAATCAAACTCTGGCGCGACGTCGCCACAGACTACGAGGACGCCGCTCTTCGGAAGTCGAAGCTGCTCCATGTTCGCGACGATGCGCTCGAAAAGAGAAACCGTCTTGCCGCGGCTGTCTGGCACGGGAACAAACGCCTTGCCTATCGCCGCGTACGAGGGGAGGCGCTTCGAGTCGCCGCCGGAATGGCAGATGAGGACTCGCCTCTTCGAGACGTCGCCAAGTTTCCTGAGGACGCCGACGGTGCTGCCGAGCGAGCCGACGCGCTTGCCGCCCGGATCGGGAACGACGAGGATTTTTTCTGCAAGCGAGCCGACGAGCGGCGCGACCATCGCACGGTAGCCGCGCGCCTGCGCCTCGTTTGAGGCGGTAACAACAAGAATGTCGAATTTCACGCGATCGACTCCACGGCCTTGAAAATCTCTTCTGGCTCGGCCATGCGACCGAGGCCGCTCGTTCCGCATGCGAGCTCTCCGTATCCGGGCGCGACAATCTTGACGCCTCGCTTCTCGAGCGCGGCGATGTTTTCACGCGTGACCGCGTTTTCCCACATGCCGTCGTTCATCGCGGGCGCAATTGCGATTGGCGCGCGCGTCGCGAGAAGAGTCGATGTAAGCAGGTTGTCGGCGAGGCCGTAGCGCAGCTTGGCGATTGTATTTGCGGTTGCGGGAGCGACAACGGCGAGGTCGCAGTCGGCAAGCGATATGTGCTCGGGACGCCACTCCGCGGGACGCTTGAACTCCTCGACGTAGACGGGATTGCGCGAAAGCGTCTGGAAGGTGAGCGGCGATACGAACTCGCAGGCCGCCGGAGTCATCACGACGCGCACTTCGTCGCCGTTCTTCACAAAAAGCCGCACGAGCTCCGCCGCCTTGTAGGCCGCGATCGAGCCGGTGACGCCCAATAGAATTCTTTTACTCACTTTTTTGGCCATGGTTAATTCTTGATCTCAAGTCGGCAACCGCTGCGCGCATGTCGCTTTTGCCGAAGAGGTAGGAGCCGGCGACGAACTGGTTTGCACCCGCCTTCGCCGCGAGCGGAATCGTCTCGGCGTTTCCGCCGCCGTCGATCATAATGTCGAGATCGGGGCATTGCTCCCTTAGCCACGTGATTTTCGGAAGACACTCGGCGATAAACTTCTGCCCGCCGTAGCCGGGATGCACCGTCATCACGAGCGCTTCTTCGATCTCGCCAAGGTAGGGACGAAGTATCTCGACGTCCGTCTCGGGATTCAGCACGATCGCGGGCTTCACGCCAAGCGCCTTGATGCGCTTTAGCTCGACATGGAGATCGCAGTCCGCCTCGACGTGAATCTGCAGTGTCTGCGCGCCGGCGGCGGCGAACTTCTCGATGTAGAGGTCTGGGCGCGACATCATGAGATGGACGTTGCGGTAGAACGTTGGGCAGGTCTTCCTGCAGAAGTCGACGATCGACGGACCGAAGCTCATGTTGGGCACAAAGTGCGGATCCATGATGTCGATGTGCAGGGCGTCTGCGCCAGACGCCTCGGCGCGCCTCGTCTCTTCGGCGAGGCGTCCGAGGTCTGCCGCAAGAAGCGACGGTAGGATCTCCAGTTTCAAGAAAGACCCTTCACTATCGCCTCGAAGTCGGCCGTCTGCTCCTCGAGCGAGCGCACCATCTGGAACTGGTTGCGCGCGCGGACGAGGTTGTGGTCGTCGTACTTGGTGTGGAAGTACACGTCGCCCGCGAGGTAGTCGGCGAGGAAGCGGATTCCAACCTCGAACGTCGCGAGCTTTCCGGAGAACACGAGGTTCGCGCGCTCGGCTTCGTTGAGGAACTTCGCACCTTCGAGATAGCCCTTCGCAAGCGCCTCGAAGTACTCGCGCTTCGCGAACACCTTCGAGAGATCCGCCTCGTCTTCCGCGGCGGCAGCAGTCGAAGTCCTGACCATGTCGCCGAAGTCGAAGAGCGCGGAGCCGGGCATCGTCGTATCGAGGTCGATTACGACGGCCTCGCCGTTCGCGTCGATCATCACGTTGTTGATCTTCGTGTCGTTATGCGTCACGCGCTCGGGGATCTCGCCCGACGCCATGAGGTCGACGATGCGGCTCGCGTTCTTGCGCCACGAGTCGACGAACGCCATCTCGGCGGCGACCGACTGAAGACGGCCCTTCACGTCCTTCGCGGCGGCATCGTCGAGCTGCTTCAGGCGGTTCGGCGTGTCGTGGAACTTCGGGATGATGTCCTCGAGACGCGGCGGCGGAATGTCTGCGAGGTCGTTCTGGAACTTCGCGAACGCGCGGCCGACGTCGTACGCCTGGTGCGGCTCGGAGACGACGTCGCGCGACGTGTAGCCCTCGAGGAACTTGTAGATTCGCCACGGGTTGTCGTAGCCGACGACCTCGAGCGACTTCACTCCCTTGGACTTCAGGAACTCCGTCACGCGGACGACGTTCGTCTTGAGGAGATCGACGTCGAAGATCGTCGTGTTGACGCGCTGCAGGATGTAGCGCACGCCCGACGCCGTCTCGACCTTGTACGTCTCGTTGATGTGGCCGGAACCGTAGCGCGACACGTCGGTCGCGTCAACGATGCCGGACGCCTCGAGAACCTTCTTCTGTTCGTCAGTCATTTTCGGAAGACCTTTCAGCGCTTCTTGATGACGGGAATCTGCGCGGCCGCGACGGACTGGCCGAGACGGCGGAAGTGCTCGTCGGGAACGATGAGCTCGATCTCCTCGGCCGTCGCCGGGTAGATGTCCTTCAGCATCGCGCGGGCGGTCTCGAGGATTACGTCGCCGCCGAGACCGCTCGTGACGCGGCCGAGCAGCATCATGCTCGAGTAGTCGTAGAACTCTTTGTACCACGGAATCGCATGCGCGAGGAAGCGGCCGATCTGCACGTAGACCTTGAGCGCCTTTGAATCGCCCTTCTCCATCGCGGCCTGCACGACCTTGAGGCGCTCGGGGAGCTTCATCGTCTTCGGGAACTTGAAGCCGTACTTCTCGGCGAGCCAGTTGACGGCCTGCTGCGAGAACGCCATCGAGCCGACGCCGGCGTCACCGGACCACTCGTCCGCGGGCGCCTTGGGGTTGAAGTCGACAGGGGCGAACGCGAGCTCGGTGATGCGGCCCGTGAGCGCGCCAGACTTGTCGATGAAGCCGACGGCCTCGGAGGAACCCATCGCGACGCCGAGGATGCCCTTCTTGCCCATCGTGATCATACCGGCGAGGGCCGAGACGTCGCCGTCGTTGTAGATCTCGAAAGGAACGCCCCAGTCCTTCTCGACGCGGAAGAACATGTCCTGCGCAATCGGATACTTGGACGGGTTCTTCTCCTTGATGGCGCGGAAGAGCGAGGCGACGCCCATCTTCTTGCCGACGAGCGTGCCGGCCGTGGAGCCGCCGATCGCGTCGACGCGCGGCAGAGTCGCCGCGGCGGCCTTGAGCCCTTCGGTGAGCTTCGAGTAGTGGTACTCTGGGTCGGCGTTGTTCCGCGGATCCCACGGAAACTCCTTGGAGAACACGACCTTGCCCTTGTTGAGCGCGGAGATCTTGAAGTCGCTCGCTCCGAGGTCGAAGCCGATGCGGCAGCCGTCGGCGACGGTCTTCACCTTCGTGAGCGTCTCCTTCTGCGCGGGCATCTTCTTGAGGGGGAGAACGACCGTCTCGACGGGACGCCCGTAGAGGTCGGAGAAGAACTCGTAGTCGAACTTCCTGGACCCCTTCTTCGTATACGCCTTCGCGACGGGCTGGACGACTGCGTCGGGACCGGCGAGATAGAGCTTCCAGCCGCCCGCGGCCCACACGATGAACTTCGCGATGCGGTCGACGACATGCGAGACGAACTTGGTCGCCTCGGGGCTGAGACGCTTCGGAATCTCAAGGTCGTAGCGGTAGACCTTCCCGTCCTCGCGCTCCCACGCGACTGCAACAACGTCGTTCTTCGCGCCGAGTCCGCTTTCGATTTCGGCGAGCGCCATTATCGGAGCCCAAAACTCCGATCCGCACTTGCATTTTGCCTTGCCGCATGAACATGCCATGGTTTTTCTCCTTTGCTTTTTTGGTTTTGGTTTTATGTGTCGAAAGCGGAAAGTATCGCAGGCGTCACGTCGACGAGCGACGAGACGCGCTCCCGCAGGAATTCCTCCTTGGGGCCGAAGGCGACGAACGGAACGGGGTTCAGGGTATGCCCCCTCTCGGACATGTTCTCGACGTTGCCGTGGTCCGATGTCAGGACTATGGTCACGCCCATCGCCTCGGCAAACCGGACGAGCGAGGCGAGGAACCGGTCGTACGTCCTGAGCACCGCGCATGCGCGCGCGTAGTCCATGGAGTGCCCCGCGACGTCGGACTGGAAGAACTCGAAAAGCGTGAAGTCGTTCCTGCGCGCGATCGCCGCGAGGTGATCGGCCGCGCGCTGCGGCGGTATGACGGCGATGTCGGGCCAGCGGTCCTGGATCGTCTCGCGCGTGAGGTCCTGCATCACCGCCTGTCCGTTCAGGAGATCGTCGACTGTTCTTATCGTCTCGGGCGCGGTGAGCGCCATCACCGTCGTGACCGACTTGAACCTGCGCGACGCGAGCTCGTCGGCGGAGTCGACGAGATAGGCGTCGGAGAAGCAGACGCTCTTCCCCCTCTTGCGAAGCTCGAGGAAGAGGTTGCCCGTCTCGACGATCTTCCTGAGGTTCGGCCCCGGGAATCCTTCGCAGTGCTTGCCCATCGCCGCCGCGCAGTTGTCGCCGGTGAACATGGTCGCCTGGCCCGTCGCGCTCTGCGGCGGGCCGTCAATCCCGAGGCGCGCGTCAATTGGCTTCCCATGCTTCGCTATAAGACGGCACAGGGCGGGACACACCTCTGGATTGACAGGGTTGTCCGTGGCCGCGGCGCGTAGGCCCACGCCGTCGATGAACAGGAAGAGCACTTTCATTTGAATGTGTGTATTTTATCAAATTTTAACCGATTAATGCAACCTCGCTAAAGCTCTGGAGTTTACCCATTTTGATCACTCTCCCCAAGTACCATGCCTAACGCATAAAACAACTCCGATAGTTGGCAAAAGTGGCTCCGCTACCGCTTCGCCTTTGCTTCGCGCATTTCAACTCATTACCATGTAGAGATTTATTAGTTTTTGACTGGAAGATGTGTCCTCCAGACATACTCAGCCGAAGGCAACACCTACAATGAATGAAAATGTAGAGAACCCTGAGCGTGGCTGCATGATGCGGAGCGCAAACCGAACCGTTAGCGAAGGTATTTTGTCTGTCATCGGAGTTTTGGCTTTCTACACTAAGATAACTGCGCCTATTTTTTTCACATTTTGTGTTAATAACTCTTTGATAACTGTTAATATATTTTCCTTGACATCAAAGTTATAAACATCTTATTTCGCTTTTTATAGATTTATCAGCAAAAAATGGGAATTTATCACACGTCTTACTGTCGCATAATTTAATCAAAAAAACTGTTCACAATGTAGTTGATAATTGATATAATCTCCACCGTCTATGAGTATGCTGTTTGATAGCGAAGTTATTGTTGTTGGCGGCGGGCATGCTGGCGTCGAGGCGGCGCTTGCATCAGCACGAATGGGATTGCCTACCCTTCTCGTCACCACTATGATAGACAGCATCGCGAAGATGCCATGCAATCCCTCGATCGGAGGTCTCGCCAAAAGTCACCTCGTCTACGAGCTTGATGCACTTGGCGGCGAAATGGGAAAAAACGCCGATGCCACAGCCCTTCAAGCCAAGACTCTCAATTCCAGCCGCGGTCCGGCAGTCCAGGCAACACGAATACAATGTGCTAAGCAAGAGTACGCCGAGCGAATGCAGAAAGTTATCGCTGCGCAACCAAACTTGACTGTCCTCGAAGATGCCGTCATTGGACTTGTTACCAGCCCATTAACTACTGATATCTCTGCTGATCCTAGCACCACCAGTTCTTACAAGATTTCTGGTGTAGCTACCGAACATAATGGTCCAATCACTGCAAAGGCAGTTGTTTTAACAGCTGGAACTACCTTGCGAGGCAGGATTTGGATAGGAAAAGAGTGCCAGGAATCAGGCGGAGATGGCCGTCCAGCTGTTAATTTGCTGTCCGAATCTCTCTCAAAACTTGGTTTTTCTCTTATTCGGCTTAAAACTGGCACACCTCCGCGCCTAAAGGCATCAAGCTGCAATTTTGCCGCCTGCCAACGGCAGGATGGCGAGAATCCACGGCCAATGTTCCATGTGGAACACTCTGAAATACAATCTTTAACGCAGAGACGCGAAGACGCAGAGGACGCAGAGGCAGTTGGGGAAGTTGGAGAAGATAAATTGTTCCACGTGGAACAATCGTTAGGTGAGTTGCCGTGCTGGCTAACACATACTACGGAAGAAACGCATAGGATTATACGGGAGAATCTAAGCGCATCTGCGCTCTATGGAGGGGCAATTGAGGGCACTGGTGTGCGTTATTGTCCGTCAATTGAGGACAAAATAGTCAGATTTACAGAGGCAAAACAACACCATGTGATGCTTGAACCCGAAGATTCGTCGGGTGAAGTCATTTATCCCAATGGCCTATCCTGTAGTTTGCCGTGTAATGTCCAGGAAAAGATGGTCAGATCTGTGCCTGGGCTTGAGAAAGCCGAATTCCTTGCCTATGCGTATGCAATCGAGTATGACGGCATTGATTCCCGAGAACTAAAACATTCTCTTGAGGCGAAACGAATCGAGGGACTGTTCTTTGCCGGACAAATAAACGGGACTACTGGTTACGAAGAAGCTGCTGCACAGGGTATTATGGCTGGAATAAATGCCGCCCTAAAAGTCAAAGGCGAGTCACCACTTGTTCTTAGCCGCCAGGATGCCTACATTGGAGTGCTGATAGACGATCTTGTCACGAAGGGGACAGACGAGCCATATAGGATGTTCACAAGCAGGGCTGAGCGTCGGTTGATTTTGCGACAAGATAATGCCAGGTTTAGACTGCTTGATGCGGCAAGGAAGATCGGCATACAGCCACAGGATTACTTGGACGCTGTCTCTAAAGTAAAAGACTATCTCAACAATGCCGTAGACACGAAGAAAGCACCACCAACGACTTTCAATGAAGGCGCGAAAAACGTACCAATCTCCCGCTGGTTCACTGAAGAGGAGATTGAGAATGAATTAAAAATTATGCGACATTATGCGCCTTACATAGAACAGGAGGTAAAAGCTGCGGAAAAGGCGAAGATTGATGAAGCTATTGTAATTCCTAAGTGGCTGGATTATGACAAGTGCACAGCGGTTAGGTATGAGAGCCGGGAGAAGTTAAAGAAGTGGCGCCCAGAAACACTTGCTCAGGCAGCTCGCATTTCTGGTGTCAATCCAGCAGACATCGCAATCCTCGCAGTCATCATCAAACGCGGAAAACATTAAACCACCACTGCTTAAAAACAATAACTAAATAAAAGTTATCAACATCTGTTGTTGATAAGTGGTAGATATAAGAAGATTTCTTTTGAATGACGGTTCTGCGAGATTTTTGCTATATTGCTCATGTCACTTTGGAAAATCAGGTTTAAGATGAGCAACGAAACAATAGACATGGTCTCGAAGGGACTATGGGACCGGGCGCGGACGATATGCATCACAATGATGCAGGGAGACGTGAAGCGCAGCCGGGCCGAGAGAAATTTTTCGATGATCCAATCTGTAGTGCGCGAAGGAGACACGTTCAAAATCCTCGCGCTCAACAAGATGTCCGCCGACATACTTGAACGAGAGTATGCAGAGGATCTGAAGAAGAGCTTTCTTCTCGCCGGCGCGGAGCCAAACGTCAATATCGAATTCTCGTTCGACGAGAACGCAAAGCCCGCGATAATAGTGCCGAAGCCAAACACCGTCGTCGAGAAGACGAAGACGGGCCGCATACAGACGTTCATCTCGACAATGCCCCTCAAGGAATACTATACCTTCGAGGAGTTCGTAGAGGGTCCGTCAAACAGCTACGTCCTCGCGGCCGCAAAGGGAGTTGCAAGCAACCCTGGGCAGAAAGGACTCAATCCACTGTTCATACACGGCGGTACCGGTCTCGGCAAAACGCATATCATGCAGGCGATCGGCAACGACGTCAAGCGGAAGAATCCGACGGCCGCTGTCTGCTATCTTACGGCGGAAGTGTTCCTCAACGAATACGTCAACGCGATGACGCAGAACAGCCTTCAGACTTTCCGCGACCGCTACAGGAAGATCGACGTCCTCTTGATCGACGATATCCAGTTTATCACGACGAACATGCGAAACTTCCAGGAGGAGTTCTTCAACACGTTCAACGCTCTGACAAACGCAGACAAGCAGATCGTCATCACCTCGGATGTCGCTCCAAAGGACCTTCCGGGAATTGAGGATCGACTTATCTCCCGTTTTGAAGGAGGAATGCTCCAGGAAATCGAGTCACCCGCCTACGAGACTCGTCTCGCCATTCTCAAAAAGAAGTCGGAGGGAATGGTCCCGGAAGTAAGCGACTCCACACTTAAGTTCATCGCCGCGAACATAAAGAGCCACGTGCGCGCAATGGAAGGCGCACTCGGAAAGGTCAACATCTTCGCCAACCGCGATCCTTCGATGCTTCTTACCGACGATGTTCTCTCCTACATCCTGAAGGACTTCATAGAAAAGGAGAAAACAAGGAAGAAGCTCACGGTAGAAGAAGTGCAAAACTGCGTATGCAAGAAGTATGCAGTGACCATATCGCAGATACTTTCTCCGGAGCGCACACAGTCAATAGTCACTCCTCGGCAACTTGCAATGTACATCTCACGCAAGTTCACGACGAGAAGTCTTCCAGAAATAGCGAAGAACTTCGAAAAGAGCCACGCCACTATAATCCACGGAGTGAAGAACATCTCAAAGCGTCTTGACGTAGAGCCAGAACTAAGGGCAACTCTCGAAGAGATACTGTCGGATCTTGGCTGTTCAATGAAGGACATGGTAGGTTGAAATCAAGTAGGCAGACTGTATACAACTTAGAATTATATCAACAATAAAAAGAGATGTTCAAGGAAATGAAATCTTATTCAATAGGATGTCAACATCGAGGAAGAGATTAAACCTCATGTTTTACAGGGATCTTTCAGAGTTGTCTACGTTGTCTACAAATCTAATAAGTATAAATTGGTCTATTCTAAAAAACAAAATATTATGATAAAATCTCCGGTGTGAAGGCAACAGGTCCCTATCACGGAAAGGAAACAAAATGAAATTCAAGGTCATAAGGTCGAAGTTCATAGAAGGGCTCAAGAGCGTACAGAACATAGTGGCGGGAAAGGGATCTCTTCCAATCCTGCAGAACGTGATGATCGAAGGAAAGGGAAATTCGATCAAGCTCACTACAACCGATCTTGACATATCGATCAAGGCCGAGGTGGAGTGCGAAATAATCGAAGAGGGAATGACGACTCTTCCAGTGAAGCTTCTCTTCGTTTCCGTGATGAAGGCGGCCGAGGGAGAGGTGACTGTCGAATGCGATGTCCAGGAGAGGGCTACGATAAAGGCGGGAAGCGCACGTTTCAAGCTGCAGGGAATGCCGGCTGCGGAATTTCCGTCCATTCCCGAAGACGGCGAAGCGTATATTTACACGATTCCCCAGGCGACGATAAGGGAGATGCTGAGGAAGACAGCATATGCCGCGTCGCAGGACGATACCCGTCGTACGCTCAAGGGAGTGCTCATGAGCTTCAAGGACGAAAAGCTCACGATGGTAGCGACCGACGGTCGCCGCCTCGCGCTCGTTGAGAACGAAATAGAGTTTCCAAAGGCGGCAGAGAAGGACATAGTGTTGCCTTCGAAGGCGGTTGCGGAACTCCAGAGGTCGCTTGCGGCCGAAGGAGAGATGTCCATCATGGTCAAGAAGAGCCAGATATGCTTCTCGATCGAAAAGGTCCAGATATACTCGAAGCTGATGGACGACACATATCCGAACTATCGTCAGGTGATACCAAAGGAATGCGCGGAACAGATTTCAATCGACCGCCAGCTTCTCCTTGACGCCCTCGACCGCGCTAGCGTGATGACAATGGACGAAGCCCACTCGACGAAGCTCATATTCGACGGGAACCGGCTTACCGTCACTTCCGCCGCGTCCGACATCGGAGAGGCGAAGGACGAAGTTCCGATAAAGTACGCTGGAGAGAAAATAGAGATAATGTTCAACCCGACCTATGTCATGGACCCCCTCAAGGCGATCGATGACGACGAAGTCACGATAGGTCTCAACAACGGACACAGCCCTGCGGTCATCAAGTGCAGCATTCCGTTCCTCTATGTCCTCATGCCTCTAAGGATAAACTGAGTTTAAAAGTTCAAAGCTACGATTTCAAAGTTCAGAAGCCAGGGAAGTTGAAAGTCTTAAGGGTGGACTATGAAGCTGTGGACTGACAGGGACTATCCTATAATCATATCGTGCGCGAAGGAGCTTTCGCGCTGGACGGAGATAGAGGTGCTCAACATGGGGTACCGTCCGATCGAAGTCACCGAGAATACCGTCGTCGTCCGCGGGGCAATGAGGGACGTGATGAAGCTCAATCTCCATCTCCGCACCGCTCACCGCGTTCTCGTGCCTCTCCTCAGGACGACGTGCCGCAACATAAAGGACCTCTACGAGGCAACGCGTTCGATCGACTGGGAGAACCTGATCGAAGCCGACGGGTACTTTTCCGTTTCGTCAATCGTCCACAACTACACGATACGCGACACGCGCATACCATCGCTTTACACAAAGGACGCGATAGCCGACCGCATGCGCGAGATGTGCCAGCGCCGTCCCGATTCAGGCGGCGAAAACAGGGGAGCCGCCGTCTTCGTGTACTGGGAGAGGGACGAAGCGATAATCTATCTCGACACTTCGGGCGAGCCGCTTTCAAAGCGCGGATACAGGATGATACCTGGCTCTGCGCCGATGCAGGAGACTCTTGCCGCCGCCTGCATAAAGGCCCTGAGGTGGGACGGAAAAACGCCGTTCGTCTCTCCGATGTGCGGTTCCGGCACACCCGCGATAGAGGCGGCAATGATTGCGATGAACAAGGCGCCCGGCCTTCTCAAGGGACATTTCGCGTTTCAGTCGATAAAGGGATACGGAAGCATAATTCCAGGCGAGAGCGCCCCCCGCGTTGCTCCGCGCCAATGTGTTGGCGCGAGCCCCGAGCAGATCTGGAAGGAACTTGTGATGGACGCCGCTGCCGCGGAGAAAAAAGAGGGGATTCCGCCGATAATTGCGACGGACATTTCTCCCGAGGCCGTCGACAACGCCCATTCAAACGCGATAGCCGCGGGAGTTGCGCAGTATATCACTTTCAAGGCGTGCGACTTTGCCGACACACCCGTTCCCGAATCTGACGCTTCTCCCCGCGGTGTCGTGTTCTTCAACCCAGAGTACGGCATTCGCCTCGGTACGTTCGAGGAGCTTGCGCCGGTCTACGAGCGCATAGGAACTTTCATGAACGAGAAGTGCAGCGGCTACACCGGCGGCCTCATCACCGGCAACCCCGACCTTGCGCGTCTCGTAAACCTCTACTACAAGACAAGGGTTCCGTTCTTCAACGGACCTATCGACTGCCGGCTGTTCGTGTACCCCGGCTGTGAACTCAAAGGACAGAACGTCAAATGAACTTCGAAGAATTCCTTGATGACGAGCCAAAGGCGCCGCCCGCCGCGCTGCCTGCTGATGAAGAAACAGCGGAATCCGCTGAGGAAGAGGTTGTCGCAGAAGACAGCATCGACGTCCAGAAGGCGGTAGTCGAAGCTCTTGCTGCCGACAAGGCCGAACAGGCGGAGACGATTGCAGCGCTCCGCGCCGAAAACGCCGAACTGAGAAAGAGCATTGTCGAACTCAAAAAAAACATCTCGGAACTTACCGATCGTGCTGAATCCGCAAAGAAGCAGATGCTCGACCAGAAAGCGGCGCTCGAGAAGGTGGGCGACGTGCTCGCGACGAATGCAGACAACGGGCTTTCGAACAAGGTCGCGCTTCTCGACCGCGACATCGACGTTCCAGATCGCTTCACCGGCGAGACGCGCGACCACGTGCTTGAAGTAGTGCGCGAAGCGCGTGACAAGGCCGAGGCAGATGGTCGCCTTAGGAGAGCTCAGCTTTTAGAGGGCGTTCTTGCCGCGAACGAACCGGAGGGAACGCTTGCTAAGAAGCGTGCAAATCTTGAAAAGCTGTTTGCCGACAACGGAAACATAGTTTCCGGACCGGTTATTGCCGAACTCGAAAAGCTGGGAATTCCCCATAAGAATGGGGAAGACTATCTGCTGCCAGCCGAAATCATCAAACGCAATTATTAACAGGTGAATTGATATTTAATCGATAATATCAACACAATTATGAACATTGTTTATATTATTGTTGATAACGTTGATATCAGCCCCCTTGATAGTTGATAAAATAAAGTTCATAATATCGCCGCCTTGAAAAACCTAAACCCAGAGTTCTGCAAAAACGTTAAGTTGGCTCGCCGCGAGGCGGGGCTGACCCAAGGGCAGCTAGCGGCGGAGGTCGGCTGCAAGCAGTCGGCGCTTTCAATGTTTGAGCAGGGCGATGGAACGAAGCTCAATGACGAGGTAATCGAGAAGCTGGCGAAGAAGTTCAATCTTTCGCTCTCACCATCAGCTTCTCCCGCCCAAGTTAACACTCCCCCAATCCCTCACTCCCCCACTCCCCCACTCCTCCGCGGTTTTTGCCCGAATCCCCACTGCCCGACGAACAAGGAGTATTTCGTCGAGGAGATTCGGCTTTTCCTTCCTGACCGCGAAGCGGCCGATCCCGTCGGCAGGAAGTATTGCGCGATGTGTGGTGAGCTTTTAGAGAGAAAATGCCCGAATTGCGGAGCCGCCGTCCATGCCGGAGCGATCTGCTCTCTTTGCGGCCAGCCGTACGTTGTCATAGCCGAGTAAGGCGATGATTTGGTAAAATATCCGTAGTGCTTTCCTAAAACCAAGCGAAAACGGAGACCGGATGAAAAACTTTAACTGCGCTTTGCTGTTGAGTGTCCTTTCCCTGTACGCGACAGCTGCTCTTGCCGCGACAAATGCCGACTCCTTGAGTGACGTTCCCGACCTCAAGCCGGAAGTGATGCGTGTCTACGGCTTGAGAAGCGCGATGTCGCTTGACGACGTGACTATCAAGGTAGTACTCGGCACGGCGACTGGCCCAGGTCGCGACAAGGCCGATGCCTACCGCATCATAAGCGACGACGACACGGAATACGCCTACGAGAAGTTCGTGAGACCTACGAAGATCGTTGTCGCGAAGCCGCCGAAAAAGGAATTCGACATTCCACCCGGTGGCAGGCCGAAGGGTGCGGTGTCCTCTCTTACTCGCGCGGAAGTCGTCTTCGAAGTTCCGTTCCCGCTCAAAAAAGGCGTGCGCTATTCCGTCGTCGCGCAGGGCGAGAAGGGCGGCGGCATGGTGACGGCTGGTCTTTGCGGTGCCTCGTTTGTCCACGGTGGTGCGCCGGAAATCGACGGCGACAAGATCGCCGCGCGGATGACTGGCTTCCGCCGCGTCACGCCTGTCGGTGACGGAAAGATCCTCTGCGAGTTCGGCCACGGCTATTCGCCGGATGGCGGGCTGAAGCTCGCGAACTGGAAGGTCATGGTGAACGGCAAGCCAGTCAAAGTCGTTGCGCTCGGTCGTCGTTCGCGGCTTGAATGTTATCTGCCTTCCGGCTGGCCGTTCCAGGGATTTCTCGAGCATTGCATCTTCCTCGATCTCGCGCGTCCGCTTTCTGACGGCGATGCGATTTCTGTAGAAGTCGCGCCGACCGTTTGCGCAGGCGAGCGCACGGCATCGTTCGTCTTCAATTCTGCGAAGTCGCTTTCGCAGTCAATTAAAGTAAACCAAGTTGGCTATCTTCCCGATGCGCCGAAGATCGCATACGTCGGTCGCTGGCTCGGCTCGTTCCCAGATGGTGGTGCAGTTTCAGCCGATGTGAAGGCCGGCACGGTCGAAAACTACACGAAGGAAGCGTTCTACGCCGAGGCGGGGAAGGGCACGCAGGAAGACCGCGAAAACGCGCGTCTTGCCGCGGAAGCGGAAGCCGAGAAAGCCGCGGAGCAGGCGCGCGAAAACGCGGCAGATGCGCCGCGTGGCGAATACGATTCGCTCGCGCCGTACGCGCTTAGGTTCCGCGAAATCCCAAGCTTCGCGCTTCTCGACGCGGCAACGGGAAAGAAAGCGTTCGAGGGTCGTCTCACGTTCGTCCACAACGGGCTCGAGATGGACGGCAAGAACAACTACTCGGGCGAGAACGTCTATGTCGCAGACTTCACCGCGTTCAAGACGCCTGGACGGTATGTCCTCTCCATCGTGGGAGTCGGGCGTTCGCTTCCTTTCGAGATTTCGCCGAGCGTCTATGAAAAGGCGTTCAAGGCGCAGGCGCAGGGCGTGTATATCCAGCGGTGCGGCATTGCGCTTGACCCTAAGCTCTCCGGCGGCTGGAAGCGCATCGCCTGCCACACGAACGGCGTCGTCACGACGACTTGCGGTCATTGGGAAAGCAACGAGTGGGGCAAGTTCACCGAGAACATCGAAACGGTTCCGAACCCTGCGTGGCCAGCGGTTAAGGCGAAGCGCACGAAGATCATGGGCGACGCCTCGCGCGCGAACCTCAAGATCGAGACTGTCGGCGCGACAAAGAAGCAAGGCGAAGAGTTTGTGATGGGTGACGGCGAGAAGAACGGCCTTGTCGCGCCGATTGCGTTCGACGCGGCGAAGGGCGCGACAGTCGCGTTCTCCGTGAGGCGCGACGACTCGATCGCGGGCGGCAAGTGGGATGGGGAGCTCTTCTCGCTCGGTCGAAATATCGGCCTTAACGTTGGCTGGGGTGTCGTAAAGTTCGGGAGCGCCTACGGCTCTCGCATCAACGACAAGAAGTGGCATCGCTTCCTCGTCCGCGTGAATCCGGTGGACGAAAAGGACAGTTGCGAGATCGAGCTGCGCGTTGACGGAACCTGGCGCACTGGCGAGAAGAAGTACAAGGTCGACCGATTCCTCTCGAAGGCGCCTGTAGACGCGATTCGCCTCGCCCACGTTGTTGGCGCGGCAGAGGGGCTTTCGGTGCGCGACGTCGTCGCGTTTATGCGCCCGCTTGAGGACGGAGAGATAGACATCCTCGACTCGTCCGTTCCCGAGACGTTGCCGCGCACGCTCGCGGCGCTTGGCGGGCATCACGATGCGGGCGACTACAATCCGCGTTCGCACATCGACGTCGCGCAGTCGCTTTTCGACGCCTACGAACTGAAGCCAGGCAACTTCTACGACGGGCAGCTTTCCGTCCCCGAGCGCGGCAACTCGATTCCCGACATCGTCGACGAGGCGATGTGGGCGGTGCGCGTCTGGGCTGGGCTCCAGGAGGAGGACGGCAGCGTCAGGAACGGCACGGAATCGCAGGGCGACCCGAATTTCGTCCAGACCGTCGAACTCGACGACAAGGGCGACTATGCGTGGGCGAAGGACACGAAGGGCTCGTATCTCGCCGCCGGCGTCTTCGCGCAGGCCGCGCGCGTGCTTGCGTCGCTCGGGCGGAAGGACGACGCGTCCGCCTGGCTCGCGCGCGCCCGCCGCGCATACGACTGGGCGGTGAAGAATCCGACAAAGGGCGTGAAGGGTCTCCAGAAGTGGGGCGAATACAATCTCGCGCTCCGCGCCTACGCCGCCGCGCAGCTCTACCACACGACATGGGAGAAGAAGTACCACACCGACTTCCTCGACGCGACTCCCTGGCGCGAGACGCCCGGCGCGGAGCTTATGAGCCATGGTTTCTTCGACCTTCGGCTCGCCGCCTACGCGTATATCCTCATTCCTCGCGAGAAGGCCGACGGCGCCGTTTGGGACGCGGTGCTCGGCTCGATTCGCAA
>ERZ842401.1129-NODE-1129-length-38985-cov-28.487079_pt1 | contig 38985 bp, 33 predicted proteins | sample MGYA00521270_ERZ842401 | MGnify/ENA primary metagenome ERZ842401 (study PRJEB31892, sample SAMEA3878208) | bioreactor metagenome | biome: Moose rumen | place: Sweden | collected 2011-10 | study: EMG produced TPA metagenomics assembly of the PRJEB12797 data set...
GCAAAAGCTGTTCCCGCGCGAAATGATACCGTCGGTTACCCTCGTGGACATCAGCAGCGACGCGCTTGCCGTGGCGAAAAAGAACGCCGCAGAGCTTATCGAAAGCGAATACCTTGAGCGAGTGCGCTTTGTGCAAAGCAATTTGTTTGAAGCCGTGCCGCTCAAGTTTGACGTGATTTTATCGAATCCGCCCTACATTCCGCACCGCGAGGCTGTGGCACTTTTGACCGACGGGCGAGCAGAGCCGATGTTGGCACTCGACGGCGATGTGGATTTGTTCGGGAATGCGACGGCGGAAGATGACGGACTGGGGATTATGCGCAATTTTGTGCCGCAAGCGTTCGCGCATTTGTCGCCGCACGGGGTGTGTATCGCGGAATCGGGCGAATACAATGCCGACGACACCGCCGAGCTTTTCCGCGCCGCAGGGTTTCGCGATGTCCACATCTTCACCGACCTTGCAGGGCAAAAGCGCGACACCATCGCTCGAAAGCTATAGTCTTTCAGAAACAAACCGCCGACCTCTTTGCCGTTCCAGAGGCACACTCCTCATGGGAGCAGAAGCGCTCACCTCAAGGAAGCAGAGGCACACTCCTCAAGGAAGCAGGAGCACACTCCTCATGGAAGCAGGAACGCTCACCTCAAGGGTGCAGGAGCAAAAAAAATGCGCTCCGAAGCAGAATCGCTCGAAGCGCATTTTTTATCGCTGGCATCACACCTTGAACAAATCGATTTGAGAGCCGATTTTGTTGATAGCCGCGTGCACGTCCTGCGAAATGCCGAGCAGTTTGCCGCCGCTTTCTTCCACGTTGCGAGCGCTTGCCGACATCTCGTTCATTCCTTCCTGCATCAAAGCCGAAGCCTCGCGCAGTGAACTCATCTCGTTCAAAATCGTTGCGTTTTTGTTCTCCATTTCCTTGGAAGCGTCCTGAACATCGCTCTGACTTGAATTCATCGTGCGAAGCGCCTCGTTAATCTGTCTTGAGCCTGCGTTTTGCTCTGCCATTGCGCCCTTGATATTAGAAACGATTTCGCTCGTCTTCTCGATGTGCTCGCTCACCGCGTTCAGCGCGTCGCTTGACTCGTTCGACGCATTGACGACCTGCTTAATCGAATCCTTGATAATCGCCAGCTGCTCGCCGATAGTCGCCGATTGCTCGCTTGACGTTTCCGAGAGCTTTCGGATTTCGTCAGCAACGACCGAGAAGCCTTTGCCCACCTCGCCCGCGTGCGCCGCCTCAATCGCCGCATTCATTGCAAGAAGGTTCGTCTGCTCTGCGATAGAAGAAATCGCGGCATTCGCTTCCTGAAGCATTTCGCTCTGGCTTTCAATCAGCTTGATTCGCTCGTTCACGTCGTTTTGCTTTGCGATACCGATTTTTGCATTGCTCGTCAGTTCATCAAACGAAGCGGACATCTTATCGACCGACGAATTGACGCTTGAAATATTGCCGACCATCTGCTCCACCGCGCTCGAAGCCTGCGAAACGCTGACTCCCTGCGTATCGACCAAGCTGTTCAAGCTCGTGATGCTGCCCGAAATATCGTCCACCGCATTTGCCGCCTGCTTGACAGACGAGTTTTGCCCCTCAATCTGCGTGTTGATAGAATTGATGTTCACCATAATATCGCTGATTGCGCGCGACGTGTCTTGGCTCGACTCGTTGAGCTGCTCGCCCGACAAAGACAGATTGTCTTTTGTTTGCTTGACTTCCTTGATAATGCTTTGGAGCTTGTCGATGAACGCGTCAAACTCGATGATAAGGTCGCCGATTTCGTCGCGGATAAAGAGCTTACAGCGGCGCGTCAAATCCGCCTCGCCGGTCGCCATATCGGTCAGGAAGTTCGTAACGTTGTAGATGCGCCACATCAGCCAATGCACAAACGAATACGTTATGGCAATAAAGATGATAATCGCAATCGTCAAAATCGGGCAGACAATCGCAAACGTCTGGTTTCGCACGCTCGACACGATTTCCATGCTCTTTGCAACGAAAATCATACCCGAAATCTCGTCGCCGTTTTTTATCGGGCGATACACCGAATAGAATTTTCTGCCGCGGATTTTTACAGGACCTTCAAACTCTTCGCCCTGCTGCAGCACTTTCTGCGAAACTTCAGGATTGTCGAGCTTAATGCCGCGCAGCTCAGAACCGAGCGTGGTAGAAATACGAACGTCGCCCGAGAAAATTGTACATTCCACATCGTATGCGGTGTGCACCAGCTCGGTAAAACTGTCGTCCGTCATATCGTAACCGCACGCCAGCGCACCCACGATTCTGCCCTCAAAATCAATCGGGGATACCGAAACCATCGAATACGAAGACATGGCAAATTCATCAAAAATAAAGCTCTTTGAGCCGCGGAGCGCATTTTGAACGGCGGCATTGCCCTTAACATTCTGCCCCGCCATAATGTTGTACGACCCGTTTTTGACGATACCGTTTGTATCGATGACGGCAATAAAGCCGATGTCGCTTGCCGCGCCTGCTTCCTCGGTGATTTTGCCGAGCGAACTTGCGTCTTCATTCAAAAGAGCCTCTCCCAAGCCGTCCAGATTGGAAAGAATGGTTGAATATCCGTTAATCGTGGATTCCCAGTCTTCGAGCGTGTCAAAACAGCCGTCCGCGGTATGAATAAGGCTGTTCTGCGTGTCTTTGGTCAAAAGACGGTTGAAAATATTCAGCGTCAAAAACATTGTTCCCACAACGCAAACGATAATAGCTGCCACAAATATGGTAATCAGCTTCGATTTTATCTGCCAGCCGCGCTTTGCATTGGTGTCAAAACGGTCTAGCTCCTTCTTTTCTCTTGCCATAACGTTCCTCTGTTAATAAAGTTCCATATATCATTATCGGCGGCTACACGCGGAATCTGTCCACTTGTCCGCCAATATCGTCAATCGATTGCTTCACCTGCAAAGCAATTCCCTTGAGAGCTTCGCCTGTTTCGCTGATTTTTCGCGCGCCTGCCGACATTTCGTTCATACTGCTTTGAATTTCGCCTGTCGCGTCCTGCAGAATTTTCACCTCGCTCAAAATCGCCTTGTTGCCCTCCGCCATCTCTTTGCCAGCGTTATGCACTTCCATCGTGCTGTCGTTCATAGATTGCAGTGCCGTGCTGATTTGCTTAGAGCCTTCGTTCTGTTCTTCCATAGCGGCTTTAATCTGCCTAACGATTTCGTCGGTTTCTTGGATTTTATCGCTTACCGTACGGAATGCTCCCGTCGATTTTTCCGACGCAGAAACCACGCTGGCAATCGCGTTTTTGATGTTTTTGAGTTGCTCGCCGATTGTCTTTGTTTGTGCCGCCGACGTTTCGGACAATTTTCGGATTTCGTCAGAAACAACCGCAAATCCTGCTCCTGCGTCCCCCGCGTGAGCCGCTTCAATCGCCGCATTCATCGCAAGAAGATTTGTCTGGCTTGCAATAGAAGAAATCGCTTTGTTCGCCTCCTGCAGCGTTTCGCTCATCTCCTTGATTTCCTCGACTCTTTTGTTCACGTCTGCTTGAATCGTCGTGCCGCTTTGTGCGCTTTGCCAAAGAGCCTCGAAAGAATCCGACATCTTTTCTACGCTTGAGTTCACGCTTTGAATATTGCCAATCATCTCTTCAACAGCCGCGCTTGCCTCTGTAACCCCCGAAGACTGCTTTTCAATCATCTCTTCGAGGCTCTCGATGTTGCTTGCAATTTCGTTTACCGCGCCTGCCGTTTCGTTCACGCTGCGGCTTTGGTTTTCAACCTGCGTATGCACACTTTCAATATTCACGAGGATTTGCCCGATTGACGCGCTGGTGTCCTGTGTGCTTGCCGCAAGGTCGTCGCCTACCGTGCCCAGATTGTCTTTTGAATGTTTGAGCTGTGCCATAATATCGTGAAGTTTTCCCGTGAATGCGTTAAAACCGTTCACCACATCGCCGATTTCGTCTTTGGAATCCGTCGCAATGCGCCGCGTCAAATCCGCTTCTCCCGTTGCGATGTCTGCGATTGCCATTTTAAGCGACAGGAGCGGGCGCACCGTAACCGCCGCCGCCAAAAAACTCGCCGCCAGTGCGATGAGCAGCACTACGCACAGCGCACTCATCATCGCGCGTATCATTGTTTTTAATCCGCCGAAGAAAATATTGTACGGACACATATAAATCACGCTCCAGCCCGTATCCCCAATCGGTCGATACGCCGAGGTGCGCTTGATTTTGCTCATCGGGTCAACGAACTCGCCGCCGCCGCTGTTCCCTTTAAGCATTGCATCGATGATACTCTGGAATGCGCTCGGAAGCTCGCCCTGCACAAACGGGTCGCCGGGCTTTACGATGTCTTGGATTGTGGAAGCAACGACGATACCCGTGTTTCTGTCCACCACGGCAATTTCCGAGCCTTTGGGAATATCGATTGCCGAAATCGCATCGCTCATCGTGTTGCCGTAAGTGTTCGCCGTAATTACGCCGACCGTGCTGCCGAATTCGTTTTTTACCGGCACATTGTACATCTGGAAAACCTCTTTGGTGATTTCGTTAAATTGCGGCACCGTTACCGCTCTGCCGCCGTTCATCGCCGTTTGAAACGTGCGCTCATCATCGCCTTTCACAAAATCCCAGATGTTAATCACCCTACCGTTAGCCGTAACGCTGTTTCCGTCCTTGCTGTAAAACGAAATATTCTCGTACTCGCTGCCAACGTCCACAAAGTTTCGCATACGCACGCATTTTTCGTAAAACGAAATATCTTCGTCCCGCACAAAATCCGCAAGCGCGATTGCATCGAGCATACGAAACTGCTTATCGACTTCGGCTTGAATCGTGCTTGCCACGTTGTTCGTCACCGAATCGAGCGTGCCGTGCACGGTGTTTTGCACCGTATCTGACGCAATGTGTCGCGCAATCAGGGCGACCGCAATGTTTGAAATCACCGCGATTGCAAGAACCAATCCCATCAGTTTGAATTGTAAACTGCGAAATTTCATTTATTTTTCCTCCAAAAATATAACCCGCTTTATATTTTTGACTTTTTTACTTCGCTTTACTTATCATTATAATGCACTCATATACCATTTTCTAATACTTTTTCCCGCCCTTTTTTTCTCCCCGCCCGTTATTCTGCCCGTGCACCCGAATTGACAAGGAGCAATTCCTTTTTTCGTCCGTGCACCCGAATTGACAAGGGGCTTAAGCCCCTTGTTTCCGAAGATTTCCTTGGGAAAAAGGTCGCCGCACTTTTGTTTCTGGTCATTTCCGCAGGAAAAAGGTCGTCGCACTTTTGTTTTTGGTCATTTCCGCGGGAAATGAGCTGTCGCACTTTTGTTTTTGGCAATTTCTTTTTTCCCAAAGCCAAAAACACTCGTGAAAGTGCTCATTTCCAAAAAAATGCGGCGGGGAAAAAGCGCGGGTTACGGGAGTTTCGGGAATGCGCGGAGGAGTAAATCGGCAGAGGCGTAGTGCTCTTTGTATTCTTTATCGCTCAAAATATAATCGGTTTTGTAGCGCGCCGATGTGTCCGCATTCACGATTTTGCCTCTTGCTGTGCGCGTTTTGGTGCCGTATTCCCGCCAGCCTGTGAGCGCAGAGCCTGCGGGAAACACCGCGCGCGTGCCGTCTTCGTCGGTGAAGAGCGCACTCGCAAAATGCTCGCTTAATACGCAGTTGATAATCGCGACGGAATCCCAGCGGTCGCGGCTGTCTGCCTTTCCTGTGCCGCTCGAGCGTGCGAGGAAAATGGGCGCGCTGGGGCGAGGGACGGCAAAAAATTCGCAGTTCATAAAGACGAAGCCCGGACGATTTGCGAGCGCGCGGCTCTGCAAAACGTAGGCGGGGCAATCTCCGCGGTTGTCTTCGATGACGCGGATTTGACAGCGCTCAAACAGGCTTGTGTCGCAATAGCCCCAGATAAAATCCACGTCGCCTTCTATCACGCAATCCGTGAAATGCGAAAATCCCTTGACGTGAATCGTGTCTTGATGGCTCTGGAACGTCATTCGCTCCGCTTTCAGCACGCCGCGCTGGTTGTGAAAACAGAGGGCTTCGGCTTGATTTCCGAGTTTTTCGTCCCCCAGCGTTTTTACATGCGTGTTCTGAATCGAAAACCCGCGCAGCGTTACGCTCGTCGCCGACGGACCGATGACGAACACGGCTCTGTTTTCGGTGTCGCGGTGAAATGCCTCGCAGTTTTCAGCCCGCACGACGCAGTTTTCGCTCTTCACGCCATGCGTGGCTTCCATAATCAGCGGATTTTGCAGGTTGTAGTTTAATAATTCGGTGTACACGCCCGCGCCCAAAATGATATGCACGAGCGTCGTTTTTTCTATTGCGCCTGATTTTGCCATTTCTGCGATTTTTTTGAACGCATTTGAAATGGCGGCAGGATTTTTGGAATTTACAGTAAGTTCAATCATACTTAAAATTATAGCGCAACTTTCTGGTAATGCAAATTGATTTTGCGCGTGAAAATCAGCAAAAATCGCTCTGCATAAAATGCACCGTGAGCAAAATGGTGCAAATCAGTGGTACTACGGCAATAATAATATACCTTGTGCGCAAATATTTTCAGGCACTTCTTTCTTTTTTGTTGCGAACTCTTTAGAAAGGGAAGGAAATACACTCGATACATTGGAATCATCTCCAGAAAATGGGGTCGATACAGTAAAGTTTGTGTTATTTGTGCCGCCGTTCACCTTCTCCAACTCTTTTTCATTCATTTCGATTGTCTTCATATTGTTTCTCCTTAATCGCATTTCTGCGATTGCTTTTCGTTTACATTTATTTATACGAACGAGAGTCAAAAGGGGCTAAAAATCTGCTTGATTTTCAGCAGAAAAGGGGATTATCATAGTTTTATGGAAAAGGAAATCGAAGAATTACAGCGAATGATTAACGAAAGCTCGTCCATCGTCTTTTTTGGCGGTGCAGGTGTGTCAACCGAAAGCGGTATCCCCGATTTTAGGAGCGTGGACGGTTTGTATCATCAAAAGTGGGATTATCCTCCCGAGGAAATCCTTTCGGCGCACTTTTTTGCCCAAAAGCCTGCGGAGTTCTACCGATTTTATCGCGAAAAGCTCATCATAAGCGGCATTAAGCCGAATGCGGCGCACTTGAAACTTGCCGAGCTTGAGCGCGCGGGTAAACTCAAAGCGGTGGTCACCCAAAATATTGACGGCTTGCACCAAGCGGCAGGGAGCAAAACGGTGTTTGAATTGCACGGCAGCACGCTCCGCAATTTCTGCACGGCGTGCGGCGAAAGCTACGGCATTGATTTTATTGCACAGAGCGAAAGCGCGGCGGACAAAATCCCGCATTGCACAAAATGCGGCGCAATCGTTAAACCCGATGTGGTGCTTTACGAAGAGGGGCTTGATAACGACACGGTTGACGGCGCGATAGACGCAATAAAAGCCGCCGATATGCTCATCATCGGCGGCACGTCGCTCACGGTGTATCCCGCGGCGGGATTGGTCAATTATTTTCACGGAAAGAATCTGGTTCTGATAAACCGCGCCCCGTCTCCTGCCGACTCAATCGCGGCATTAGCGATTCACGATTCAATCGGCAAGGTGTTGTCTCAGATTTCGGTTTGAGTTTTCGGCACGATGAGATTGTAAAGGCGGTCGAGGTCGGCGGCACTAAAATATTCGATTTGCAAAAAACCGCCGTCCAGCGCGCCTTTGAGGGTAACCTTGGTGCCGAGCGCCTCGCGGAATTTGGCTTCCAGCGCGGCAATCTCGGGATTCTGCGGCGCAATGTTCATCGACGTGCTTTTTTTGCTCTTGTCGGCTTTTTGCGCTGTCCCTTCGCCGTTCATTTCTTTTGCGGCAGCCTCTGCCTCGCGCACGGAAAGCCCTCCGCCCACGATTCGCCCGTAAAGCACATGGCGGTCGGTATCGCCGTCCACAGACAAAATCGTCCGCGCGTGTCCCGCAGAAATTTTTCCGCCCACGAGCGCGCCCTGAATGTCGTCGGGCAATTCCAAGAGTCTGAGCGCGTTTGCCACGGTGGAGCGATTTTTGCCCACGCGGCGCGCAACTTCGTCCTGCGTAATTCCAGCCATCATCATCAGATTTTTGAACGCCTGCGCTTCTTCAATCGGGTTCAAATCTGCGCGCTGAATATTTTCGATGAGCGCAATTTCGAGTTTTTTTTCGTCGCTGTATTTTCGCAGCTGCACGGGGATTTTCTCAAGCCCCGCCAACATCGCGGCTTTGGTGCGCCGTTCTCCCGCAATGATGTAAAAATCGCCGTTGTCTGCCGCTTCCACCGTAACGGCTTGCACGATGCCGTTTTCGCGAATTGATTCGGCGAGTTCCGAAAGCGATTCTTCGTCGAATTCCTGACGCGGCTGGTGCGGATTCGGCTTCAAAAGCTCAGGCTTTATCCACAGCTGACCGTCAGCGTCTGCCTCCACGCCCGCAGGCAATTTCCGCTCTTGCACCGTTTCTGTATTTTCTTCGTCCAGCAGAGCGCCCAGACCTTTTCCAAGCCCCAGTTTAGCCACGGTTCATAACCTCTTCTGCGAGTTTTTCGTAGCTCTTTGCGCCCAAGCACGATGTATCGTATTCGCAGATGGGAAGCCCGTGCGACGGCGCTTCTGACAATCGCACATTTCTCGGAATTATCGTTTCAAAAACCAATTCCTTAAAATACGATTTCACCTGCAAAACCACATCGTGCGCCAATCGAACGCGGCTGTCGTACATCGTAAAGAAAATACCGCCGATAGAAAGATTCGGGTTGATGCTTCGCTGCACTTTTTTGACAGTCTGCAAAAGCAGCGTGATGCCCTCGAGCGCAAAATATTCGCACTGCATCGGCACGAGCACCGCATCGCTTGCGGCAAGCCCGTTGAGCGTCAAAATGCCCAAAGACGGCGGGCAGTCGATTAAAATGTAGTCATATTCGTTTCGCACGCTTTCAAGGGCGTTTTTCAAAAAATATTCCCTGTCTTTTTGGTCAACAAGCTCGATTGCCGCACCAGAAAGGTCAATCGAAGCGGCTATTGCATCAAGATTTTTTACGCTTGTCTGCCGAATTACCTCGGAAGCAGACACAGAACCTGCAAGAAGTTCATAGACGGTCGGTTTTTCCTTAGAAAGTCCCACGCCGCTCGACATATTTCCCTGAGAATCGAAGTCAACGAGGAGCACCTTTTTCCCTGCAAGTGCCATATATGCACCGATATTTATTGCGGAAGTCGTTTTTCCCACGCCTCCTTTTTGGTTCACAAAAACAAATACCTTTCCCATGATGCTTTCTAGTGTATCATTTTTTGAAATAGAAGTATACTCTATTTTTCAAAATGTTTTTATAAAAAATGATTTTGCGCCTTGAAGATGTTGTAAAAAATCAAAAAAATCTGTCATGCAAAACTTGTTTCAGCATCTCACGCATAGCGTGTTTTGCCCAAGAAAGAGATTGCGAAACAACTTCGGCAATGACAGAATGCAAAAACAGCGTGTTAAATGACGTAATCGAAATACGATTCGGGCGCGGCTTGATTGACCAATTCGGCAAGCGTAATGCCGTCAAAATAATTGTTGACCACTTTGTAAAAGCCTTCCCACAGTTTGAGCGTGGGGCAGTTTTCGCGCTTTTCGCACGAGTTTGGATTTTGCTCCAAACACGCCACGGGCGCAAGATTGCCCTCGGTTATGCGCAAAATCTCGCCCACAGAATAGGCGTCGGGCGCTTTTGCGAGCTTGTAGCCGCCCTGAGGACCTCGCACACTGAGCAGCAGCCCGAATTTGCTCAGCAACGCCGTAATTTGCTCAAGGTATTTTATGGAAATTTGCTGGCGTTCGGAAATGTCTTTCAGGGCGGTATATTCGCCTGTGTTGTGCAGTGCAAGGTCAATCATAAAGCGCAGTGCGTAACGTCCGCGCGTGGATATTTTCATAGTACCTCCGTTGTATGCGAAAAATAAAATGGATTTTCTTGTTGATTTCGTGTTTATAATACTATTTATTTTCTTAAAAGTCTAGCAACATAGTATGTAATTAGTGCGTGTTTTTTATTTTTCTCTGAAAAAGAAGGCGAAACAAATGCGGTGCGCTGTTTTTGTGCTTGCCACAATGCGCCTCAATGCTGAAAATAAGGGCAGAGTGCTCAAACGTGCGATAGGCGGGATTTGAGCGGCTTTTTACTATTTTTTGCACGGGGATTTTTAGGTGAGAAAACTGTTTTTGAATGTCCAAAACTTTTTTCGCACATTAGAAATTCTTTTTTGCACATTCAAAACTTTTTTTCGCACGTCAGAAATTCTTTTTTTAAATGTCCAAAACTTTTTTTCGTACGTCAGAAATTTGTTTTTGCACATTCAAAACTTTTTTTCGCACGTCAGAAATTCTTTTTCGGACATTCAAAACTTTTTTTCGCACATCAGAAATTCTTTTTCGGACATCAGAAATTTGTTTTTGCACTTTGAAAATTCTGTTTCGGATATCATACAGCGAGGGCGGCTTTTTGAGAACGTGTGTGTGTGAGAAAGAATATGGTATGCTGTCATTATCTCACCTTGACGTGATAATTTTTTTCGCCTACACAAAGGGGTTTAAGCCCCTTGTTTCAATGGACATCGGGTATAGATTCCTCGGAATGACGAATGGGCGGAAAAAAGGGACTGCCAAAACTTGACAGTCCCGTAAGGAGAGTGTTTATGAAAAAAATCAGCCTTTAACGCCGCCGAGCATTGTACCTTTGGTAAAGTATTTTTGAATGAACGGATACGCGATGACCATCGGGATTGCCGACATAAAGACGGACGCCGCTTTGATTGACTCAATCGGTGCAGAACCGAATGCGTTGACTTCCACGACTTCGTTCATTCCGCTTCCAATCAAGATGTTGCGCAAAAGAATCGGGAGCGGCTGCAAATCCGTTTTGTTGATGTAAAGCATCGGGTGGAAGTAATCGTTCCAGAAATTCACGCCGTAATACAAGCCAATCGTGAGAATAATCGGCTTTGAAAGCGGCATAATAATCGAAATCAGCACTTTCCATTCCGCCGCGCCGTCGATGCGTGCGCTTTCTTTGAGCGATTCAGGAATGTTGTCAAAAAAGTTTCGCATAATCAAGCAGTTATAGGTGCTGAGCGCGCCCGGCATAAAGACTGACCAGAGTGTGTCGGTTAAGTGGAGCGTCTTTGTGATGACAAGGTATGTTGGAATCATACCGATGTTGAACAAATACGGAATAAGCACGAAATAATTGAGGATTTTGCGTCCGGGCAGCGATTTGACCGACATACAATATGCCATCGGAATGGTGAGGAACAATGCCCAGAATACGCCCATAATCAAAATCAGGATTGAGTTTCGGAACGCGAGCAAAAAGCCGTTGTTGCCGAGCAATGCTTTGTATGCTTCGAGGCTCCATTTCCACACGGGATTGAACATCAACTCGAAGTTTGTGCCGAGGAACGCCTGCGGCTTAAAGCTCAGGGTAATCGTGCTCCACATCGGGATTGCAATCACGATAAAGAGCAGTACCAAATAGGTATCCAATGCGCCGTAAAAAATCTTGTCCGCCGTTGTAAGTCGAACTGTCTTTGGTTTATCCATCTTTTCACCTGCCTTTACATCAATGACGAATCAGAAATCTTTTTGACAATCTTGTTTGAAGCCGTAACCAAAAGCAAGCCGATTACGCCCTTGAAGATACCGACCGCGGTCGCCAAGCCGAACTTCATATCAAGCAAGCCCTGCCGATACACCCACGTGTCGATGATGTCCGCAACGGAATACACCGGCGTTGAATACAACATATACATCTGGTTAAAGCCTGCGTCCAAAACGGTGCCGAGTTTGAGCAGCACAACCGTCACGATGACAGGCTTAATCGACGGAAGCGTGATGTACCACACGCGCTGAACTGCGCTGGCTCCTTCCACCATTGCCGCTTCAAACAGCGACGGGTCAATCGCCATCAGTGCCGCGATAAACACGATTGCCGCCCAACCGCATTCCTTCCAAGCGTCTGTGAGCAAAACGACCACAGGGAATGCGTGAGTGTTCACAAGGAAGTCGATGCGCTGACCGCCGCAGAACGTGATGATGTCGTTAATAAGACCGTCGCCTTTTGCAAGCAGCGTGAGCAAAATACCGTACATAATAACCCAGCTCAAAAAGTGCGGGAGATAGACCATCGTCTGAACGACTTTTCGGAGGATATTGTGCGTACATTCGTACAGAAAGACCGCCAAAACGATTGACAGAGGCACGGAAATGCAGAGTTTTCCAATCGAATAGCCGATGGTGTTTCTCAAAAGTTCCCAGAAATAGTATGAATGGAAGAAATCGACGAAGTTTTTCATTCCAATCCATCTGCTTCCCCATACTCCGTCAAGTGCGGAATAGTCCTTAAATGCTATCTGTCCGTTTACAATCGGCAGATATTTCAGCAGAACGTAATAAATCACAGGTATCACGAGAAGCGCGTATACCGAGATGTGCCGCTGAATTTCTTTTCCTAAATTTTTTTTCGGTGCTGACGTATTTTGTGCGTTCATATCTAACCTCAAGAATAATAGTATCTTATGCCGTGCAAAAATATCATAAGAATTATTGGATTTTTCCGTTTTTTTGTTTTTTGGCGCTGGGGGAACGAAACGTATGCTCTTCTTTTTGTTATTTCTGCGTTTTCCTCTGTCATTGGCGAATAAGTTTTCAGAATCCTCTTTTCGTAGTCGATGTTGAAACGAGTTCAGTATGACAAAACGGAAATCTGAATCGTACACTTGAATTTATCGTTCATAGAATGATAAAGTAAGGTATTACCATTATTTGAGGAAAAAATGAAACTTTCTAGCAAAACTTTTGCCGCGCTGACAGTATCTGCAATGCTGTTTACGGCTTTTCCAACCGCATTCGCTGCGGTTCAGACTCCGATTACATTGAATTCTGCCACTCCCGCTGCCCGAAGCGATTTTGCCGCTAAACTCCAAAAATATCTTGATGCTGGCGATTTTGCTGGTGCGCTTGCTCTTTTTGACGGTCTTTCATCTGACCTTGCAAATGATTTTGAAATCTTGTTCTTGAAAGCATCGATTCTTTTTTCGGCGGGAAAATTAGACGACGCAGATGCACTTTGCACACGGCTTCTTTCGGTGCAGAGCGACAATTTGGACGTGCTTGAATTGCGGTCGATGATTGCAAAATTCCGCGGCGATACCAGAAAACGCGCCGCCGATTTGAAGGCAATTCTTTCTAAAGACCCGCAGAATGTGCAGGCGAATATTGAGCTTGGCGAAGATTATGCGCTTTCAAAAGATTATGCAAGCGCCCGAAAATGCTACCGAAACGCAATGCTCAAAGACCCGACGAATACCGACGCGCTTTTTGGTTACGGACAGACGAGTTATTACACGGGCGATATTTCCAGCGCAAAAACCACGTTTGAGCGAATGTTGAAAATCGACCCGAAAAACGCTTCAGCGCACGCGTATTTGGGCAAACTCGCCGCCGAAAACGACAATTATAAAGATGCCGAAGCGTACATTGTAAAGGCGGTGGAATATGAGCCGAATAATTACGATTATCGCCTTGATTACGGCTCGTATGCCAAAACGCGCGGCAAAAAAGATGTCGCCGAGGAGCAGTGGAAAATCGCCGTGGAGCTGCGCCCCGATTATTTTTTGGCGTACACCTATTTGGCGGGCTTGTACGACGAGCAGGAGCGCTTTGAAAACGAGCTTTCGATGTGGAAAAAAGTGGTGGAAACAAACCCGAAGTATTTTTACGCATACGAGGCGATGGGCATTTTGTATTGGCACAAGGGCGAGTTTATCAACAGCCGCAATTCATTCCTCAAGGCTGCGAGCTACAATCCAAAGAATGAATCGTATCCGATGATGGTTGCGGCGACGTATTATCGCCAAAACGAAAAAGACAGTTATCAAAAATGCAAGGCGTATTTGAACACGGTGCTCAAGAATTTCCGCGAAAACAAGGCGATTTACTCGGTGATGCGAATGTATCTGGAAAACGGGGGCGGCGTGAACGCGGAGGCAGCGGCTGAACGCGCGGTGAAGGCTGAAACCAACAAAACAACGCGCGGAAAAATGTATTTTTATCTTGCGCTTTTTTATGATATGAAAGGAAGCCGAGAACTTGCCGAACAACTGTATTCGCAGGTTACGAACATTGCCGCCCCGCTGTTTTTTGAATATCGTCTTGCGGAATGGAGCACACAGTAAATGAGTCAAACCGAACATCGATTGAATCTTTCGGGGCGGGAATTCGTGCTGATTGGTACAGCGCATATTTCTGCCGAAAGCGTGAACGAAGTCAAAGCCGCCGTGGAAGCCGAAAAGCCTGATTGCGTGGCAATTGAGCTTGATGAGCAGCGATTGAAGACGATGACCGAGGCGGAGTCGTGGAAGAATCTGGACATCGCGAGCGTGCTGAAAAAAAAGCAGGGATTTGTGCTTTTGGCGAATTTGGTGCTGTCATCGTTTCAGAAAAAGATGGGCAGCAACGTGGGCGTAAAACCCGGCGAGGATATGCGCACGGCATACGAAACGGCGCAGTCGCTCGGCATTCAGACTGCGATGGTTGACCGTCCTGTGCAGACGACGCTTCGGCGCGCGTGGGCAAAAAATTCGTTTATCGGAAAATGCAAGTTGCTGTCGCTGATGATTGCGTCAGTTTTTGACACGGAAGAGGTCTCGGGCGAGCAAATCGAGAGTCTCAAAAATTCGTCCGAGATGGACAATATGATGAGCGAGCTTTCGGGGTATTTGCCTGCGGTGAAGACGGTGCTGATTGACGAGCGCGATTTGTATCTTGCGAGCAAAATCTGGAACTGCACGGGCGAAAAAGTGCTTGCCGTGCTCGGTGCGGGGCACATTCCCGGCGTGATTGCTCATTTGAATGCGCTTTCTGAAGGCAAAGAAACGGCGGATACCTCCGAAATTGAGCGCGTGGGCGAAAAAAAACTCGGCGGCAAAATTATGCTCTGGGCAATCCCCGTGCTGATTGTTGCGCTGATTGCGGCGGGATTTTATTTGGGCGGTCAAAAAAACGGCTGGAATATGATGGGCTCGTGGGTCATCTGGAATGCGATTTTGGCTGGCATTGGCGCGGCAGCGGCGGCGGCTCACCCGCTTACTGTGCTCGTGGCGGCGGTGAGTGCGCCGATTACGTCGCTTTGTCCGCTCATTGGCTGCGGAATGGTGGCGGGCGTGGTGCAAGCCGCGCTGGTAAAGCCCAAAGTGAGCGACCTCGAGTCGATTCAGGCGGATTGCAATTTGCGTGGATTTTACAAGAACCGCATTTTGCGCGTTTTGCTGGTGTTTTTGCTGTCGTCCCTCGGTTCGTCGCTTGGTACATTTGTGGCGGGTGCGTCGTTTGTAAAAACAATCGCGGGGTTTGTCTCTCGCCTTTTCGGCAACTAGCAGTTTTTGAAAGCAAAATAGAGCATTTTTTTTCTGCGATTTTGTCTTTTTTTGCTGATTTTTATGCAAAAAGAGCGAAAAAAGATAAAAATCGCACGGTTATGATACAATAAAAGCACGAAAAAGCATTTGTTTGAGTCTTTATTGTATCATAAATGCAAAAATAAGCGTTCGTTTTGCGTTTTATGATACAATAAATGCAGACTAAGCATTTAGTTTGCGTTTTATGGAACAATAAACGTCGACTAAATATTTAGTTTGCATTTTATGGTGTCATAATTGCCGAAAAAACATTTTTTTTGCGTTTTCTGCGCGCAATGAGCGAAAAAAATGTATCGGGTCAAGGTGAGGTGCTGAAACGAGTTCAGCATAACATCTTTAATTTTTTTTCTCCCGCATTTTGAAACGGTCGTTTTATACGGTTATTTCCATATAATCATTTTCGCTGTAGTCGATTATCGTGCAGTCGTTGTGATACACCCTCTCAGGCAGGGCAACGAGCGCGTGGGCTGTCTGAAGCCCTGCGGAAAATGGCGTGCAGTGCCAAACTCCTGCGTTCATCAATACCATCGTGCCTTTCGGGACGATGAATGCTTGGGTAAGTGCGGGGCACGGCTCGTTTGACGGCGGCGCAACGTATATCACGATGTCGCTGTCGAGCGGCAGAACGGCTTCGCTTGCATTATTGTGAAATTCTGAGCGGGTGATAATCATTCGCTCTTTTTTTTCGATGACCATCGACGAAAATCCTAGTTGCCGCCCGCCAGAAATGCTCATTAAAATATGGTCGTGAAAAAAGGTGCCCAGTGTGTGTCCGGTGGGATTCACAAAATCATAAAAAATGCCAAAATCTTTGAAATTGTCCGCGGTCAGTGTGTGTGCTTTGATTTCTCTCATAGTGTGCCTCGATTAGTGCGCAAGTTGTTTTTGGCGTTGAATGCAGTCGAAGCCGACGGCAATGGCAATCAAAAGTCCTTTGATGACCATCTGTACATACTGGCTTACGTTGAGCAATACCATTCCGTTTGAAAGGACTCCGATAATCAGTACGCCTGCCACTACGTTCGAGATTTTGCCCGAACCGCCGTTTGCACTCACGCCGCCTAGAACAACAGCCGTCAAACATTCAAACTCAAATCCTTTGCCCGCAAGTGCCTGTCCGCTGTTGGTGCGCGAGAGCATAACAATGCCTGCAAGTCCTGCAAAAAGACCGGAGAGCGCGTACACAAGGCAATAAATGCCGTCAACATTGATGCCTGACAGTTTTGCAGCTTCTGCATTGCCGCCTACTGCGTAAAAGTATCTGCCAAAATAGGTGCTGTTTAAGATAAATGCGCCGAGTGCCAAAATGACAATCATAATGATGACGGGGACGGGAATGGGTCCAAGATAGCCCTGTCCGATGACTGAAAACGATTTGGGAAAGCCGAAAATAGGCACGCCTTTGCAGATAATGTATGCCAAGCCTTCAAGGACGGTCATTGAACTAAGCGTTACGATGAGCGGGGCGATGTGGATTTTGGAAATCACTAGCCCGTTCAAAAAACCGAGCGCGGTGCTGAGCAGAAGCGACAAAAGGCACGCTAACACGGGATTGACGTGTGCGTGAACCATCAAATACGCCGCGACGATATTTACCAGCGTAATCATTGAGCCGATAGACAAATCGATGCCGCCGAGAAGCAGCGCGAACGTCATTCCCACCGACGCAATGCCGAGCATCGAGATTTGCCGCGCTACGTTGAGCAAATTTGCAGGGTTGAGAAATGCGCTTGATGTTGCGGAAAAAAACACGATGAGCACCAGCAGCACAAAAAACATCGCATACTTTTTTGCTTGAACTTTCATACCATCAACAGATAATTCCATAATTAACTCCTTTTATTCTTTATATCCTGCGCTTTTTGAGGCATAGCGCATAATGAGCTCTTGACTGAAATCTTTTTTATCCACAAAGCCGGTTATGCGCCCTTCGGCAAATACGGCTATTCTGTCTGCCATTCCAATCAATTCTTCCATTTCGGAAGAAATCATCAAAATCGTTTTTCCCTGCGCTACCAATTCGTTCATCAGTTTGTAAATTTCGTATTTTGCACCGACATCAATGCCGCGTGTCGGTTCGTCCAAAATGATTAAATCAGGGCACGTTGCAAGCCATTTTGCCACAACGACTTTTTGCTGATTGCCGCCGCTCAAGTTTTTTACCAGCTGTTTTAGCGACGGGGTTTTTATTTTCAGGTCGCGCCTGAAGTCTTCGCCCATTTCTCTGTCGGCTTTTTTGTTAATCACAAAAAATTTGGACAAACGCTGCAAAATGGCGAGGGTGATGTTGTTTTGAATGTCCATCGAAAGCAATGCGCCTTGATGTTTTCGGTCTTCTGGCACGAGTGCAATTCCCGATTCGATTGCATTTCTGAGTGATTTTGGCGAATACGGTTTGCCTTTGAACAGCATTTCGCCGCGCTCGCGTTTTTTGACCCCAAAAATGAGTTCCGCAGTCTCTGTGCGTCCTGCGCCCACCAAACCTGCAAACCCCAAAATCTCACCGCCGAAAATTTTGAATGAAACATCTGTAACGCCGTTTCCCGAAAGATTTTTCGCTTCAAAAAGTGCTTCCGATGCGATTTTGCTTTCCCGCTGCGGAAATTGTTCGGTAATCGGACGACCGACCATAAGCCTAAGCACTTCGTCCAAATTGGTTTCTTTGGTGTTCAGCGTGGTAATCGTTTGCCCGTCGCGCAACACGGTGATACGATTGCTTAACTCAAAAATTTCGTCCATTCGGTGCGATACATAGATAATCGTCAAGCCCTGCGATACGAGTTTTTTTACGATTTTGAACAAAACGCGAACTTCGTTTTTGGAAAGCGGAGCGGTCGGTTCGTCCATAATCAAAACCTTGGCGTTTTGCGATAATGCCTTGGAAATCTCTATGAGTTGTTGATAACCGACGGTCAGTGTTTTTACGAGCGCATCAGGATTTATATCGAGTTCCAATTCTTTGAAAATTGCCGCGGCTTTTTCACGCATTTTCGCTCGGTCAATAACAAGATTTCCTTTGCGGGGTGCTTTGCCGAGAAAAATATTTTCTGCAACAGAAAGTTCCCCCACAAGATTGAATTCTTGGTAAATGACCGCAATGCCGTTTTCTGCCGAAGCCTTTGGTGTGAGCGCCGAAAACGATTTGCCTTGAATTTCAATGCTGCCCGATGTGGGCGAAATTGCGCCGCTTGCGCATTTTATCAGCGTGGATTTTCCCGCACCGTTTTCGCCTACGAATGCGTGCACTTCGCCTTTTTCAATCGCAATGGAAACATTTTTGAGAGCTTGAACGCCGGCATAATTTTTTGAAATGTCGTTCCATCTCAAAATGGTTTGAGCCATATAAACTCCTTTTTTATTTTTACAAAGGGTATTTCCTGTGCCATTTTTTACGTTTGGCACAGGAACGTGTGTTTTTATTTTTTCAAATAGGAATCAACGTTTTCGGTTGTTACAGGGATTGCCTGACGGTACACAATTTTTTCGGAAATAAGACCTTTTTGCATTTGTTTTACCAAATCGTAAATCACCTGCGCCATAATTTCGGGAGTACCCGTGTTCAAAATGGACATACGCTCGCCATCGCCGTTTTTAATCGCTAAAAGCTCTTCTTCGGTGCCGTCTACCGCAAAAATACCGAATGTGTCATCTACCTTGCCCGACGTTTTTGCCGCTTCAACCGCGCCCATTGCGCCGCCTCCGCCAATGCAAGCGACCACTTTGACGTTTGGATTTTTTTGGAAAATGGTTTCCATTTTTTCCATACCTTCCGTTGGATTTATTGCACTTGATTGCGCCACAATTTGAGCATTGGGAGCTTTTTCCTTGATTGCATCAACAATGCCGTTTGCTCTATCAAGCAAGATTTCAATCTGCGGGTAGTCCAAAATTGCGATTTCTGCAGAACTGCCGAGTTTTTCGTTAATCCAATTCGCTGCGTATTCGCCCACGATTTTTCCTTCTGCGTAGTTGTCAATAAGCCAGCAAAGGTCTGCATTTTCCACATCTTCGTCCCAGCAGAATATCTTAATGCCTGCTTTTCGCGCATTCGCAAGGGTAACCTCCAGCGAATTTTTGTCTACAGGGTGAACGATAATCACGTCCATTCGGTTGGCAATAAAATTTTCAAGCTGCTGAATCTGCGTTGAAGAGTTGTTTGAACAGTCCAAATAGGTGAGTTTTCCGCCGTCCGCGCTGACCAATTTTGAAAGATTCACCGCGGTGCTTGACCATACCTGATTGCTCAAATCTTGCACCGTCATTCCGATTTTCAGCCCTGCACTTTTTTCTGCGCCGAGAACTGCTTCGGATTTTTTCTCCTCTTTGCACCCCGATAAGCATAAAAGCGCACACACCGCCGCCGCGATAATTGATGTCATTTTTCTCATAAATACTCCTTCGTTTGAGAAATTTTTGTAAAACAACTTATTAAAAGTATTTTACTAAGTAAAGTTTATCACAGACTGGTTGCTTGTCAAGAAAAATTTTCACTATTTTTAAATTTGCATTTTGAGAAAAGCAATATTGGAGTTGATACGCAAAAAAACTTTATTACATCGGTTTCTTTCAAAATCGCATAAACAGAATGTGTTCGCAAAACAATTATGAACTTTTATAAAGGTGTTTTATAATTGATTAACGCATAATGATTGCAAAAAAGTGCTGTTTTAAATTTTTTTTTATGCTAATATAAAGCTATCTTGTTTTTAAGTGAGGATTTTATGGCAATTAACAATATTGATGTGAGACAGCAAAATAAAAAAAATATTTATAAAAGTATTTTGAGTAATGACAAGATTCCGCGTCTAAAAATTGCTGAACAGCTCGGATTGAGTTTACCGACCGTTGGCTCGAGCATAAAAGAGCTTATTGACGAAGGGCTTATTCGTGGCGATGAAACAATGTCGTCTACGGGCGGCAGAAAGGCTTCTGTAGTGTCGGCAATCTCGGATGCGCGTATTGCAATCGGTATTGACATAACGCAAAATCACGTCGCTTTTGCTGCTGTAAATCTAAAAAAAGAAGTTTTCGCTTTCATTCGGCTTTCGCAAAAATTTTCGGACTGCGAAGGATATAGCAATGACGTGCAATCTCTTTTTTGGCGATTTGTGCAAAAAAACGGTATCGAAAAAGAAAAAATCTTGGGGGTAGGTGTGTCGTTTCCGGGAATTGTTAATTTGAATGGCGAAAGGCTTTTGTATTCGCACCGGCTTGGCATAACGGCACCGAGCCGTCCGCAGTTTTCAGATATGCTGGGCGTTCCTTCCTATTTTTTTAATGACGCAACAGCGGCAAGTCTCGCCGAATGTGCTGCAGTTGAAAATCTGGCAGATTTTGTTTTTTTATCCCTCAGCAACAGTGTGGGCGGCGCAATCATCATTGACGGCAAGGTTCTTTTGGGAAACTCAATGCGTTCGGGCGAATTCGGACACATTCGCATAACGACTGGCAACGAAAAAATCTGCTACTGCGGGCAAAAAGGGCATTTTGACAGCTATTGTTCAGCGCTGGTTCTTGCAGAAAATACGGGCGGCAACCTTGAAACCTTTTTCAAGCGACTGGAGCTGGGAGACGAGCAATGCGAGCGAATTTTCAGTGAATATCTTGATTATTTGTCGTTAATGATTTGCAATTTGCGCACTGCATTCAATATTCCCGTAATTTTGGGCGGTTATGTAGGCAGCTATCTTGCGCCATATATAGAAGAAATCCGTAGCCGAGTGGTAAAAATGGACACGTTCCAAGAAAATACGGACGATATTTTGCTCTGCACATACAAGGCTGAGGGGGCTGCCGCAGGAGCTGCAATACATTTTATCAATAACTTTATCGAAAATATTTAAAAAATATTTGACAAACCGTTTAATAGCACTTATTATTAAAAGTGTTTACAAAAGTTCTTTAATAAGAGGTGCTGTATATGAATGGAACAATGAAAGTTGCGGTTATGACGGGAGTGGGAAAAATTGCGTATACCGAGCGCGAAATCCCGCAAGTGAAGGCGGACGAGGTTCTTGTCAAACTTGAGTATGTTGGTATTTGCGGGAGCGATATGCACTATTACGAAACGGGGAGAATCGGTGATTATATCGTAAAACCGCCGTTTGTGCTTGGACACGAGCCGGGAGGCACGGTCGTAGAGGTGGGAAGCGCGGTAACGCATCTGAAAGTCGGCGACAGGGTTGCGCTTGAACCGGGAAAAACGTGCGGAAAGTGTGAATTCTGTAAAACGGGACGGTACAATCTGTGTCCTGATGTTGTGTTTTTTGCCACGCCGCCTGTGGACGGTGTGTTTCAGGAATACGTTGCGCATGAAGCGGCGCTGTGTTTTAAGTTGCCTGACAACGTGGACACGATGAGCGGTGCGCTGATGGAACCGCTTGCGGTGGGATTCCACGCGGCAATTCAGGGCGGAGCGCATCTTGGGCAGACGGCGATTGTGTTCGGCGCGGGGTGCATTGGTCTGGTGTCGATGATGGCGCTCAAAGCCGAGGGCGTTACGGACGTGTATGTGGTGGATATTATGCAGAAGCGTCTGGACAAAGCGCTGGAATTGGGCGCAACGGGCGTTATCAATTCCAAGGAAGAGGACGTGATTGAGGCGATGAAGCGCATTACGCGCGGCGCGGGCTTCGACCTTGCGATTGAGTGCGCGGGCACGGAAATCACGACACGGACGGCAGTTGATGTGGTAAAAAAAGGCGCGAACATCGTGCTTGTGGGGTATTCCAAGAGTGGTGAGATGACGTTGCCGGTGAGTAAAATCCTTGACAAAGAGCTGACCATTAAGACGGTGTTCCGCTATCGCCACATTTATCCGATTGCCATCAAGGCTGTGGCTGACGGAAAAATCAATCTCAAAGGCATTGTCAGCGATGTTTTTGACTTTGACCATGTGCAAGAGGCGATGGACAAGAGCGTAAAAGACAAAAGCAATATTGTGAAATCGGTGATAAAAATCGCAAAAGAGTGAAATCTACATCATAATTTCTTAATTCCTTGAACTTTCCCCCTTAGGTTCAAGGAATTTTTTTGCGCATTTTCGCTGTGCGGGAGACGCTTTTCGATTTTCCTCTGTTAATTATTTTGGATTTTTAGTATACTTTTTTGCAGAAAGGAACAGAAAATATGATGAAACAACTTTTGAAATCGGTACGATGTATTTTGTTTTTTTCTGCACTTGCCGTATGCGCGACAGGGTGCGGCTCGGACGCTTTTTCGGCGTGGGAAACAGATTTTGACATCGCAAAAGAAAATGCGCAGTCAGCAAACAAAAATATCTTGGTGTTTTTCAGCACGGACGATGCGCAGGGCGTGAGCGACGATTTGAAAAAAAATGTGTTTGCCAAAAAAAAGTTTGTGTCCGCCGTTTCGCCCGATTTTACGCTGCTGAACATCGCGGTAACAGAAAGCGAATACACCGAAAGCCAAAATAACACCGCCGAAAAAAGTGCATTCCAAAAAAAACTCGACATCTTGGACACATACAGCGTGGAAACGATGCCTGCGCTGTATATGCTCACCAAAGAAGGCTTTGTGATTAAGGCGTTCAATTACGACCCCGCGGTGAACAGCGTGGCGCATTATGTGGAACTGCTCGGCGGCGAAAAAGAAAATGCCGCGTCGTATAATTCGCTGGTGCGGGCGGTGGAAGAATCTCAGGGCGTGTATCGCGTGCGGGCAATCAATGCGCTCTTTGATGCCACGGAGGAAAGCTACCGCGCTTTGCTTTTGGATTATTGCCGCGAAGTGAGCAGCCTTGACCCCGACAACACGACGGGACTGGTGGGAAAATTTGAGTTCCAGACCGCATATTCCGAAGCAATCGAACTTTTTCACGCAGGCAACGCCGAGGACGCGGCAAAATGCTTCGTGGACGCGGTTTTGAAGGGGCATTTGTCTTCCGCGCAGATTCAAGAGGCGTATTACAATGCGTCTTATATTCTTGCGATGTCCAAAACGTATGATGCGCGGGTGCTTGATTATCTCAAATTATCGTATGAGTCCTTGCCAGAGGGCGAGGAAGCCGAAAACGTAAAACGCACGATTGAAGCGGTTGAAAGTATGCTCAAAAACGAAAGCGAACAAAAAGGAAACAACTAATGGATAAGCCTCCCCCGAATTTCATTGTGCTCGTCGTGATTGCGATAGTGTTGGTGTGTTTGTCGAGCCTTTTTTCTGCCAGCGAAAGCGCATTTTTGGCGGCAAACAAACTCCGCGTGCGTTTTTTGCGCGACAAGGGCGATAAGCGGGCAATCCGCACCGCAAAATTGCTTGAAAACAAAGAACAGCTGCTCAACACCTTGCTGGTGTCAAACGAATTGGCGAATATCGCGCTTTCGGTCATCTTAACAATGCTTGCGCTCGAGCTTTTCGGCGCGGCAGGCGTGGGCATTGCCACGTTTGTGGTAACGCTGTTGCTGCTCGTTTTCGGCGAAATCACCCCGAAGTGCATAACCACGCGATACCCCGAATCGTTTGCCTTTGCGGTCAGCGGCGTGATTTCTGCGCTCGTTTTTGTGATGACTCCGTTCGTGGCGGTGTTTACGGCGATTTCGCGCAGTCTGCTCAATGTTTTGGGAATGAAATCGGAAGAAAAAGCGGTATCGTTCACGGAAGAAGAAATAAAAACGTTTATCGACGTGGGCAGTGAAGAAGGCGTGTTGGATTCAGGCGAAAAAAAATTGATGAACCGCGTGTTCAAATTCAACGACCTCGCCGCCGTGGACATTATGGTGCCGCGCCGCGATATTGTGGGCGTGTCGTGCTCGCTGGATTACGATTCTATCGTGCAGTTGTCGCGGAAAAAGCGATTTTCGCGCTTCCCCGTGTATCGGAGAGACCTTGACGACATCATCGGCGTGCTCTACATCAAAGATATGCTTTCGTATGCCAACGACCGCCAGTCCTTCATTTTGGGCAACGTGATGCGCCCGCCGCTTTTTATCCTCGGCACAAAAAAAATGACTTCGATTCAGCAGATGCTGCTTGAAAATCGGCAGACGTTCGCGGTGGTCGTTGACGAATATTCGGGCACGGACGGCATTTTGACGAGCGAAGACATTTCGCGCGAGATTTTCGGCGATTTTGCCGACCCCGAAAAAGACGATTTTACGAGCGAAGAAAATTTTATCGGCAAAGAAATCGACGGCTCAACTAGACTTTCCGACCTTGCCGACGCGCTTCGCATAAATCTGGTGTCGCACGGCAACGAAACGATTGCGGGCTTTATCTGCGACCGCCTCGGGCGAATCCCTGAGGAAAGCGATTCGGTGCGCGAAGGCAATATTCGCTTTACGGTTACCCAGATGGATTCTCACCGCATTGCCCGCGTCCTCTGCGAGCGCGACGACCTCTAGCTCAAAAACAGGTCTTTTCAAAACAATGCAGAGGAAACAATGGGCTTAAGCCCATTGCTAGCGTATAAAAAGGAAAAAGCCTCGCCGCAGTTGCTTTTTGCCTTTTGGAGTTTTCCAAAGGCTCGCCGCACTTCCTTTCTGCCTGTTGTCATTTTCCCAAAGGCTCACCGCAGTTGCTTTTTGCTTTTTGGAGTTTTCCCAAAGCCTCGCCGCACTTCCTTTCTGCCTTTTGGCATTTTCCCAAAGGCTCGCCGCAGTTGCTTTTTGCCTTTTGGAGTTTTCCCAAAGGCTCGCCGCAGTTGCTTTTTGCCTTTTGGAGTTTTCCAAAGACCTCACCGCAGTTACTTTCTTCAAGGTGTTTTTAAGATTTTTTGAAAAAGGGAGAAAAATTTGAAAATTCTAAAAAGTGCGTTAAGATAGACAGAAAGGGGCAAAATGAAATTCAAAGGCATTGAAAAAATAAACGAGGGGCGCTTTATTACGCGCTACAATCTTGCATACGAAACCGTCAGCGGAAAGCAAAAAACGTATGAAATGGTGAGCCGCAACAAAAACATTTCGTCATTCGAGGATTTGCACGATGCTCGTGTTGACGCGGTTGTGATGATTATCACTGACAGCACGGGGGAAAAAATCCTTTTGAGCCGCGAATTTAGAATGGCGGTTGACGAGTGGGTATACAATTTTCCCGCGGGTCTTATCGACGAGGGCGAAGATTCCGAGACTGCCGCCGCGCGCGAGCTTCGGGAAGAAACAGGGTTGACGCTCACGCGCATTGAAGATGTCTGGCGCGAAAGCTATGCGGCGGTGGGGATTTCAAACGAAAAAAATAGTGTGATTATCGGTTCGGCGGCGGGCGAAATTATGCCGAGCGATTCGGAGTTTGAAGAAATTGAAGCGCGGTGGTACAGCAAAGCCGAAGTCCGCTCTCTGTTGAAATCTGCCCGTTTTGCCGCACGGACGCAAGCCTATTGCGCGCTGTGGAGCAAGGAGTAAAAAGTGGCTGCCATAATCGTTAAGAAAACGCTCAGCGGGAAAATCTTTCGCTCGTTTTTGCTTGTTTCGCTTATAATGCTCGTCCTCACGGCTTCGGTGAACACGATTCATATGATTCGTCTGCGTTCGGTTATCGCCGAAAGCAATCGCACTCTGACCAAGCAGACCTCCGACGCATCTTCTGCCGCCACGACGGCGCAAATTACGCAACGGCTGTTGGAGCTTGCGATAGATAAGGCGCAGTTGATTGACGACGCATTTTTTTCTTTTCAGGCGCGCGTGCAGCTTTTGGCAGATTTTACCACCGAGTTGTATTCCAATCCCGCAAAATACCGCGACAAGCCTTATGCTCCGCCCGAGAAGCGCAACGACGGGACGCTTTCGGTGCAAATGCTTTATTCAGCGCGTGTGAATAAGGCAAGCAGGGAAATCCAAGAAGAAGCGGGCTTGATTGCGAACACGGCGGCGGTGCTGTATGCGGCAAACAATCGTTCTTCCATTATGGCTTCTAATTACGTTGCCACAGAATCTGGTCTGATGTTGCAAGCGGATTATGTTGCAGGCGCAAAATTTGACGAAGACGGGAACGTGATGCCCTTTGAAGCCGCAACCCGCCCGTGGTATATCGGTGCAAAAGAAACGGGGAAGCCGTTTTTTACGAGCGTTACTGCCGATGTGCACACGGGAACGAAAACGGTTATGTGCGGAATTCCGTTCTACAAAAACGGCGAGTTTAAGGGTGTTGCAGGCGCGGGGATTTATCTTGACAGCTTTGACGACGTTGTGCAGCACGCGGCGATAGATAAAAATTACACGGCGTGCATTGTGAACAGAAAAGGCGAAATCCTTTTTTCGTCTGCCGACAGCGGTTCTCTCGGTGCGGAAACCGAAAATGCACAGCTTTCGGATAATTTTGCGTGGATTGCGTCGAGCGGGTTCAGCAACGTTACGCAGTTGACCATCGACGGCGAGGAATATTTTGTTTCGGCTTCTCCGATGAGAACGGTCGGCTGGTCGTTTATCGTTTTGGTGCCGAAAACCAAAGTGCTTGAGCCGACGCGGGAATTGGTTTCTACGCTGAAGGCGGGCGGAAATCGTGCGCTTTCGGTGGCGGATTCGCATTTGCGCCACGCATTTTATTCCACGCTGGCGGTGCTGTGTCTTATCATCATCGCGCTCATTCTGGCGGCAAAGCAGCTGGCGCAAAATCTGTCTGACCCGATAAAGCGGCTCACGGAGCAGGTTGAGCAAATTGAGGGCGGCAACATTTCGTTTTCGTGGGAAAAGCACACCGATGATGAAGTGGAAGTGCTGGCGCAGGGCTTTCAGGATATGACGGAGCGATTAAATCGCTACATTGCCGACCTTGTGTCGATTACGGCGGAAAAAGAGCGAATCAGTCTTGAGCTGAATCTTGCCGCAAAAATCCAAAGCGATATGCTGCCGAAAAACTATCCCGCGTTCCCTGAGCGCACGGATTTTGATTTGTTCGCGTCAATGCACCCCGCAAAAGAGGTGGGCGGCGATTTATATGATTATCTGCTTTTGGACGACGACCGCCTTATGCTCATCGTGGGCGATGTGTCGGGCAAGGGCGTGCCGGCGGCGCTGTTTATGGGGAAATGCAAGGTTCTTTTGGACTTCTACGCGATGCTGGGGCTGCCGCCTGCGGAAATCTTTAGGATTGTCAACGAAAAATTGTGCGCGGGCAACGAATCAGAACTATTTGTAACGTGCTGGCTCGGTATTTTCACGTTCAGCACGGGCACGCTCCGATTTGTGAACGCGGGGCACCCGTATCCTGTTTTGTATCACGACGGTGCGTTTGCGTTCATCAAGGAAAAGCCGAATTTCGTTCTGGGCGGAATGGAGGGCTTAAAATACAAAGAGCACTCCGTTACACTCAGCAAAGGCGACCGTCTTTTTATTTACACCGACGGCGTTACCGAAGCCACCGATTCAAACGAAGAACTTTTCGGCGATGAGCGGCTTTTGAGCGCGATGAAAGAAACGAAGGATTTGAGCGCGCCTGATACGCTCAAAAAAATTCGCGCTGATATTGATGATTTCGTTGGCTCTGCCGAGCAGTTCGACGATATTACAATGCTTCAATTTGTGTGGAAAAACACATAATATATACAGGAGGGTCTTTTATGACTATAGAAAAGAAAATGGACGGCAAGACGATGACGATGTGCGTTTCTGGAAGATTGGACACTCTCACCGCGCCTGATTTGGAAAAGGAAATTCACGCAATCGAGGGCGCAGATGCTCTCGTTATGGATTTTGCAAATCTTGACTATATTTCGTCTGCGGGATTGCGCCTGCTTTTGTCTACTCACAAAGCGTATGCCAAAAAGGGCGGAATGACGGTGAAAAATGTGAATGAAACGGTTCTTGACATCTTTGAAGTTACAGGCTTTAAAGACATTCTGAACATTGCATAGGAGAAATGCTATGGAGCCAAGAGAAAACGGTGTTTGGGCACTGACGAAAGACAAAGATTCACTAAAGCGCATTTTGAGCGTGACAGAAAACGTCGGTAAAATACATGGGCTGGATAAAAAACAAAGTGGCAGATTACGCTTGCTTGCCGAAGAACTCATCGGTATGCTGCCTGAATTGCTGTCGTTCTCTTCGGGAGAGTTTTGGGTTACCAGCGACGGCAGAAAATTCGAGATTCACGTTTCGCTCAAGCCCGATGAATCGCTGACCTCCAGCCGCCGCGACGAGCTTTTAGCTCTTTCCACTTCGGGCAAAAACGAAGCCGCCGTGGGCGTGATGAACAAAATCCGTCTTGCCGCGCAGTTTATGCTTGCCGATTTTGACGAGAGCGCAACGATTACCGCGCCGTTTTATACACACGGCATAACGAGCGATACGTTCAACAATATGGCGTGGAGTTTGATGGAATATCGCACAAAAGCCAAGGAAGAGCAGGGCGAAAACTGGGACGAACTGGAAAAATCCATCATTGCAAACATTGCCGACGATGTGCGCGTTGGTGTGCAGGGGAAAAAAGTGGACATCGTGGTAAAAAAATCGTTCTAGCGCACTGCAAGAAAATCGAAGAATCAAAAGCGGTTCTTCGATTTTTTTTTTGCGCGAAAAAAGGCTTATTTCTTGTCGGAAATACCGAATGCCTTCCACTCTGATTGCGAAATAGCAAACTTCACCGTCTTCTTTGCGTCGTTGAGCGCAACATCTAAAGCCTCTGTTGTTTTATTGAGCTTTTCGGTGCAGGATTTGAGCTTTGCCTTTAAGCTTTCCTGTTCGTTATCGAGTTCTTGTGCTTCCAAAGACAATTTTTCTATTTCCGCGATTTTCGCTTCATCAAAACCCACTTTTTTAACATCGTCTGCGTGGGATTTCAATCCCGCCGCCATCAATCTTGCTGCCGTCAGCTTTTGTGCAAATGAAGTTGCCATATAATTCAATCTCCTTCAAATAGAATTCTTTCGTGATTATATATTATTCTTTCTAAGAATACAATAGACCTGTTCGATAATATAGTTTTGACAAGGGGCTTAAGCCCCTTGCTACAGCAAAAGTTTTTAGTTTCCGAACAGGTCTAATATTTTTATCAAAGAATATATCAATTCTGTGAAAGAATATACTAATTCCGTGAAAGAATACATACATTCTATGAAAGAATATACTGATTCTGTGAAAGAATACATATATTCCGTGAAAGAATATACTGATTCTGTGATAGAATATATACATTCTTTGAAAGAATAGCATATTTTTTTGAAGAAAAAAGCATTTTCAGCGGTATTATGGAACGTATGCTTTCCTTTTTGTCATTTCGTCGCTTGATGCAAGAATCTTTTTCCGCTGTCTGTTGAAACAAGGGGCTTAAGCCCCCTTGCTGCCGCCTGCGTCAAGGTGAAATAATGACAGCATACCTTTGAAACACGTTCAGAAAATAAAATGGTGTTACAAAACGGTATGTTTGCAAAAAAAATCGGGCTCTCTGCTCAAAAAAAGCAGACTCCCGATTTTTTTTCTTAAAACGCCGTTTACAGAACTAAAAGCGTAATAGCATTGTCGCTAATGCTTGTAACCTTAAGGTCGAATCTGTCGCCAGATTCCGCGTCCTGCAATTTGATAACAGAACCTTCTTTTACAAAATACGAATAGCTTTCAATTGTGTGACTTGTCCAATCTCCGCCAACGATGCAGTGATGATGAAGTTCAAGCTCTCCGATATTTCGTCCGCTGCTTTCTGCTGAAAGAATCTTTGCAATCGTGCAATATGATTCGATGCGCGGCTCGCTGTAAGAATCAAGCATAACATCGAGTGGCAAGAATGACATAGATTTTTCGCCGACCACGAAAGATAATTCTTCTGAAGATTTCATTATATACTCCTTAAGTGCATGTGCACATCTTTTATTTTATCCCGCTAAACTCTTATCGTCAACACAATAACGCGGATAGCCGATATTTTTATTAAGGCTAAAATCGAAGTTAAAAAAAAATGATGTCATAAAAATGAGAAAATACCGAATTTTTTTGCGATTTTAAGGATTTTAGTCTAAGGAGCATCAGTTTATGAAAAGGGCATTGAAAACGACTGCATTTGCAGCCTTTGCACTTGCAATTTTTTCTTGCGGTTCTACCAAAGACACGCCGAAGCCGCCAGAAGAGCCTGTTTCGGAGTCGCTTCCCGATTGGAGCAAAGACAAGGACGGGGCAGAAGCTGAAGCGGTTGAGGAAAGCGCAGAAGCGGTGAGCGAAAATGAGGGGGAGTCGGAAAAGCCAGCAGAAACGGATTTTGAGCCTCAGCCCGCCGTTGAATCAAACGGAACGTTCAGCGCGGAAAGAATAGAGCCAGAAAATGAAATGGTTGGGGTAAAAAAAGATGAGCAGGAGCAAAAATCGGGGGATTATCCGAATATGGACAGGAGCAAAGACTCTGCCGATGAAAGTGAAATCCCGCGCGGCACCAATCCTTCTATTGGCGTGACGGGGGCGAGGAGCGCGCCAAAAAGCGGAACGAAGAAAGTTGCGGTGGCAAAAAAGCCCGAAGACATCGTTGTGGTTGACGATTTGCCGAATATCGTGCAGGAAAACGAAAGCGTGTTGTTTTCGTCGGATTGGGACGAAGAATCGCTTTCCGACCCCGAGGATTGCGGTTATTTTTACACGACGGACAATTTGGGCGAGTTTTCGATGATTAAAGGCGAGTTCCGAAAACTCGGCGGCTACGAGGGCAGCACGGTCGGCTTTGTGTTCGGTTTTTCGCCCACAAAAGATGGCTGGCTCAAGGATTATATCCGTTTTGAAATCAACACGCGCGGCGAATACGGCATTTATTCTTGGGACGGCAAAAAATACACGGATTTGGTGCAGAAAAACAAGCCCGACACGGCGTATTTGTACGAATCAGCGGCGATTAACGCGGGGTATAACCGCAAAAATTCGCTGACGATTCAAAAAGAAAAAGACGGCACATACACGCTTTCGATAAATGATACTGTGGTTGCAAAAAAAGTGCCGCCGCTCAAAAAAGGCACGAAAGGCGTAATGGCGTTCTTTTCGGTTGGCAAGGAAGAGCAGGAAAACTTCCCTGAAGACCCGGTAACCGTAACGTATCGCGTCACCGATTCAAAAAAATAATCGCGTTATTCTGAAATAGCGCAAAAAAAATCCCGCATTTTGTTTTGCGGGATTTTTTGTATCATCTTCTAATTTTCTTTGACAAACACGCCGTTTTCTTCGCGGAATCCCATTTTTGCGAGATATTTTTTGTGATTGTGCGCATTTTGGGCGAACGTGAGCCGTTTTATGCCCTCGTTTTTGAGCGTGGAATACAGCATTTCGCCTGCCGAGCAGTCTCGATAGCCTGCCGACGTGTAATCAAGCAGAATGTCAAGCGAATGGTCTGCGCCCGTTTTGCCCGCAAAAATTCCCGCGATTTCGTTTTTGCACCACACGAGTTTTACAAAATCTGCGCTGTCAATGTGTGCCGCAAAATCAGGAAAGAACAGCGCGATGTCGGCTTTGTTCTTTTCGATAAAGAATGTGACGCACGAATCGCGAATATCTGCCGCCATAAGCGCGAAAACCGCTTTCTGATTGTACATTCTCGCCAGATGAATCACGTTTATCACCACGAGAGCCGCATTCATAAACGCGGTGGGATATGCGTGGCGAATGAGCAGGTACACAAGCGACACGAGCGAGCCAATGGTGTTTAGCACGCGAAGACGCACCACCGAAGTCATCAAAAACGACAGCAAAACGAAGGCTGTCCCAATATAACCGATTATTTCAAAGATAATTTCCATAGGAATTCCGATTATGCCCTAAACCACGCTTTATATCAAGCGGATTTTTTAATCAAATGTAATAAAATAATGCCCGACGGGAAGCCACTGCAAAAAAAGATAGCCGTCCGCGTCGGTTTTTCCGTGGATTTCGTCCGTGGGGGTGCCGAGTTTGTGAATCACAAAATCGCGGTTTGCAAGCGGCAGTTTGGTTGTGCGGTCGAAAAATTGCGTTTTTATCCACGCAAATGCCTTGAGCCGCACGGGAGCGTTTTCCGCCGTGCCGTCTTCCAATCGCACGGAAAACGAAAATTCTGGCACAAAATACGCCGCGGAATCTTCTGCCGCCTCAAGTGCAGGAAGCGCAATTTCTGCCGCGAATTGCCCTTTTTGTATGTTTGCGCTGATTTCGGCAAGTTCGATTTTTGCTCCATTTTCGCCAAGGTAATACGGACGGATAAAAATCGGTGCGCCGTCCGGGGCAATTCCTTTTTTGAGCGCGCCCGAAATCTGCACGGTTTGGCTCAAATGGCACTGCTCGATTTCTTTGCCGTCCAAAATCCACGCGCTTTTTTCAAGAATCGTGGCAGGGGCGGGCGTTTTGGTCGATGCACACCCCAACAAAAAGACGCAAAAAAGCAGTTCTATCGCTCTTATTTTGAAAGGATTTTTCATAATGTGATTATCGGCATAATTATGATTCGCCCAAAATAGTGCGGAAAACCTCGTAGTTTGTCCAGTCGTTTTTGCAGGCGACGGCAAATTCCACCGTTTTGAATGCTCCCGCGAATTCTTGGAGCACGGTTTTCGCCGCTTTTGCCACGACTTCAGGCGGATTTCGGAACGCACCGCACCCGAACGCGCCCAAAATCAGAACAGTACAGCCGTTTTCTTCTGCAATGCTCAAAATCTGCGTCCAGCGTTTTTTGTGCAGCGCAAAAAGGTCGTCTTCGCTCATTGAAACATCGTTCAAATCGGGGGCGGCACAGGTGAGAACGTCCGCGCAGAACCATTCTGACGGGGGCAAAAGCGAAAGCGTGTTGTCGTCCTTAAAAACGGTGATTTCGGGGCTGAAAATCACGTCGTCCGTGGCAATGTGGTCGAACGCGGCTCGGTGCGCCTGATAAAAATCGCGCAGCATTTCGTCTGCGGTGAGCGCAACATACAGCGTAGACACGCGGCAAAGGCTTTCTTCCTGCGCCCGCGCTCCGTATACGACGCCCCCGCCCGGCGAAAAACTATTGGCAAAATTCAGGACGCCGATTCGCTCGCCTTTGTACGCCCGCGCCGCGTCAAAACTGCGCTTTTTGCTGACGATGATGTTTGTGCTGAAAGGTCGTTCGTGCGCACAAACGGCTTTTCCCGCTTTGTAAAACTGCTGTCGTTCCCGCGTTTTTCGGCACGATTCGCGTAGCATTTCATCTGATGCGCAACGTTGCATTGTATCGTTAAAAATTGCAATTAAATCCATATCGCTATTGTATCACAATAATCGCATTTTGCGAGAAAATCTCACGTTGGTCAAAGGAGGAAATCTATGTAATCGTTCGTTGAGCAAAGTCGAAACGAATTGCGCACAGATTTTTTTCGCACATTTCGACTACGCTCAATGAGCCAAAAAAGATTATCGCGTCAAACGCGGTAATGTCACGGACCGTCAAGGTGCATATCACACTTTGAACTGGTCGATTTGCGCACCGATTTCGCCGATAGACTCGCCCATCTTCTTCGTGATGTCGTTCAAAGCCGAACCTGTTTCGTCGATTTTGCGCGCGCTGTCGCTCATCGTGTTCATACTGCTGCGCATATCGCCCGTCGCATTTTGCAGATTCAAAATCTCCCGCATAATCGCCTTGTTGCCAATCGCCATTTCCGCCGACGCACTTTTCACCTCAAGCGTACTGTCGTTCATCGCCTTGAGCGCGCCGATAATCTGTCGCGACCCCGTGTGCTGCTCTTCCATCGCGTTCTTGATTTGTCGCACCAGCTCGTCCGTGCCGTGAATCTTTTGCGACACATTCTGAAACGACTCGCTTGACTCCTCCGACGCGCTCACCACCGTCTTGATAGCCTCCATAATCGTGGAAAGCTGCTCGCTGATAGTCGCCGATTGCTCCGTAGACGTTTCCGAAAGCTTGCGGATTTCGTCCGCAACCACACTAAAGCCCTTTCCTGCCTCGCCCGCGTGCGCCGCCTCGATTGCCGCATTCATCGCAAGCAAATTCGTCTGGCTTGCAATCGACGCAATCGCCGAGTTCGCCTCCTGCAAAAGCGCGCTCTGGGCTTCAATCTGACTAATGCGCTCATTCACCGCGTCTTGCTTTCGCGCGCCGTTTTGTGCCTCAAGCTGCAAATCCGCAAAAGAATCCGCCATTTTCTCCACCGAATTATTCACGCTCTCGATGTTCCCAATCATTTGCTCCACCGCGCTGGACGCTTGCGACACATTCTCGCTCTGACTTGCAATCATCTTATCGAACGATTCCACATTAGAAAGAATCTCGTTCATCGCACTCGCCGTCTGGTTCACACTTTCGCTTTGCTTTTCGATGTCAGAATGAACGTTTTTGATGTTGTCCAAAATCTGCGAAATAGAAGCCGCCGTGTCTTCCGCACTCGCGCCCATATCCTCGCCCGCCTCGGTGAGCGTGTCCTTTGAGTTCTTGATTTCGCTCACAATCGTTTGCAATTTTTTCGTGAACGCATTGAATCCGCTCACCACTTCGCCCACCTCGTCCTTTGACGAAAAATCAATGCGCTTTGTCAAATCGGCGTTTCCCGTCGCAATCTCGTTGATGTTCGCCTTGACCCGCTGGAGCGGCTTAATGCTCGCGCCAACCACGACGTAGCCAATCAAAAGCGCAATAACAATAATCGCAATCGACGAGCAAAACATAATCTTCACCATTTTGTCCACGCTGCCCATATATTCATCGCGAGGCGCCATACAGAACACCGACCAATCCGTGCCTGCGCCCACAGGAAAATACGCCGCAAGCATTATTTTTTTGCGGCTCGGCTCATAAAACGACGTAATCCCGCTCTTGCCGTCCATCGCCGCCTGAATACCGTCGTACATTCCGCCTGATTTCAGCGAATTCACAAGGATTTGCTCCTTTTCCACATACGACGGGTCAGCATCTCCGATAGTTTTGCCCGACTTCTGCGAAATAATTATCGGGTGGCTGTTTTTGCCGATGTTCGTTTCGGCGCAGAACGTGCACAAACTTTTGCCGTCCACGATTGCAACGATAACGCCGATGACCGAACCGCGATTATTGCGCACCGGCACCGCATAATACATCGAAAGCGCATTGGTTACCGCGCTGATTTGCGGGTCAAGAATTACGCGCGTTCCCTGCATTGCCGCCGTAAAATATGCCGCCGAACTAAAATTTCTGATTTCGCCTTCGTGCGTAATGCCGTTGCCGTCCTTGTCGTAAAATGCGATGTTCACAAACGACGAATCCACGCTGCGCACTTGGCTCAAAAGCGCATTTTTCTCTGAAAGAGATGCCTCTTCGTCCTTCATAATCGACAATTCCGCCATCGCTTCGAGCATTTCAAAAATACGCTCATTCTGCGCGATGATTTTGGAAGACACATTGTCCGACAGCCCGTTTATCACGTCTTTAATCGAAGATTCGAGCGCAGGACGCGACGTGTTGTATGCGATAAGCCCCAAAATAATATTTGATGCCACAATCAAAAAAGCAGTGAGGAAAACAATCTTTGTTTTCAGACTGTGCAGCTTGTTGAGAAGACCGATTTTCATACGAAAGTACCTCAGAAAAGTTTGTGCTTTGGGAAAAATTGCAGAAAATTTGAACCAAATGCTTTTTTTTATTTTAGAAAAATTTTTTCTGCCTGTCAATTTTGTTACTGCCTCAAATCCACCGCTAGAATGACGCAGGCACAGCCTGTTTTTACCCAAAACCGTTCCGCCCTCTCTTCTGTCATTCTCGTGCTTGACACGGAAATCTATTTCCGCAAGCAAAAAAAACATTTTTAAAAGCCAAAACCATTTCGCGCAAGGTTCAAAAATGTTTTTGAAGCCCGATTCTTAAAAGCGCATTGAAAAAAAATGTTTTTGAAAGCCAAAACTATTTCGCGCAAGGTTCAAAAATGTTTTTGAAACCCAATTCTTAAAAGCGTATTGAAAAAAAATGTTTTTAAAAGCCAAAACCATTTCGCGCAAGGTTCAAAAATGTTTTTAAAGCCCGATTCTTAAAAGCGCATTGAAAATAAATGTTTTTAAAAGCCAAAACCATTTCGCGCAAGCAAAATAAATGTTTACGAACGTCAATTCTTAAAAGCGTATTGAAAATAAATGTTTATGAAGCCCAAAACAATTTCGCGCAAGGTTCAAAAATGTTTTTGAAGGCTGATTCTTAAAAGCGCATTGAAAAAAAATGTTTTTGAAGGTCAAAAACATTTCGCGCAACGAAAAAAAAGTTTTTGAAAGGCAAAACTGTTTTAATTTCGGACTGTATTGCAAAAAAAAGAGCGTGCGCAAACGGAGGCACGCCCTTTTATTTTTTTACATCTTAAAAACGGAAAGTTCTCGGTCGATTTCGCTAATATCGTCCTTGACTTTGCCGCTGATAGCGTTGAGTGATTTTTCTGCCGTCTCAATTTTGCCCACGCTCGCCGTTACGTCGCTCATCATCGCGTTAATCGCTTCGGTAATGCCCTGCAAAGCGATGATTTGGTTCAAAATCGTGTCGGTGCCAATCGCGGTTTCTTTGTAGGCGACCTGCACGGCGGCGGTGCTTTCGTGCATATTGCGAAGGCTCTCGCCGATTTGCTTGGAGCCTTCGTGCTGTTCTTCCATTGCGCCGCGAATCTGCAAGACAAGCTGGTTTGTTTCCTGAATCTTTGCCGCCGCTTCGCTGAATGCCGCGCTGGAATCATTCGACGCGCCAACCACTTCGTCGATGGATTTTCGGATTGAGTTGAGCTGCTCGGCAATGCGCTTGGACTGCGCCGAAGATGTTTCGGAGAGCTTTCGGATTTCGTCTGCAACCACCGCAAAGCCTTTGCCCGCCTCGCCCGCGTGTGCCGCCTCAATCGCCGCGTTCATCGCCAAAAGATTCGTCTGGCTTGCGATGTTCGCAATCGCGCTGTTTGCTTCTTTGAGCATATCAGATTGCGATTCGATTTTGGTGAGCTTTTCGTTGACGATTTTCTGCTTTGAAAATCCATTTTCGGCGTTCGCTTCAAGCGTGCTGAACTCCGCCGCCATTTTTGCCACGGAACTATTCACGCTCGCAATGTTTCCCATCATCTCTTCAATCGCCGCCGACGCTTCTTCCATATTCGCCGACTGCGTTTCAATCATCTCTTCAAGCGAATGGGTGCTTGATGAAATCTCGTTGACTGCGCCCGCGGTGTCTTCCACGCTGTTGCGCTGATTTTCCAGCTGCTCGCCCACCATTTCCACGCTGCTTTGCACTTCGCCCATCGCGCTTGAGGTGGCGGATACGTCCTTGGAAAGTTCCTCGCCCGATTGCGTCAGGTCGTTTTTTACGCCGATAATGTTGCGGGTCAACTCGTAAAATTGCGCGCTCATACTATTGAATGACTCCGCCAGCTCGCCGATTTCGTCGCTTGTTGTGCGCTCCACCCGCTCGGTTAAACTGCCTTCTGCCATTGCCGAAAATGCTTTTTTGAGAGCCTGAATGGGTTTGACGAGTCTTTTTGTTACGATGAGCGCAATGAATTGCACGATGAGCAAAATCACCAAAATCACAGGGATTGTGCGCGCGAGAACGCTCCGCGAAATCGCGGTGAGTTCCATCATCGGACGCGCCACGAACACCATTCCCACCGCCTTGCCGTCCGAATTGACCACGGGCGAATAAATGCTTGCGTAGGTTACGCCGTCGATTTTGTTGATGAGCGAATACATTTTTTTGTTCTGCAAAACGGTATCAAGCACGGTTTTGTCGTCTTGCGTCGTGCCCACCAGCGATGTGCCGCTGCCAGAGGTGAGCGTTGTATCAGCGCGAACGTTGCCCATAAACACAGTACATTCCACGCTGTACGTTTTTTTGACGCTTTCGACCCAATGGCTTCCCGAAATATTTTTTGCGCACACCACGATAAAATTGCTTGAGAGACTTTTGCTTGCCGCGCAAATGCCGAACGAGGAATACTTAGATGATGAAAACTCGGTGTCTGCCTTGCCCTCCGCCGCATTTCGCACACACGCAAAAACCGACGCTAAGTCAAATCCTTTCGGCACATTGCTGTCGGAACTGGCGATGACTTTGCCCGTGCTGTCTGCTACTGCCACGAGGTCAATCTCGAGTTCATGCGCCATTGCCGAAAGCGCACTTGACGACAGTCTTGCAGTATCGTCGTTTTTGGCTAACAGCGTTGCGTAGTGCAGTGCCGTGCGCTCTTTTTCCTTGAGGTCGTCGCTTACGCCCGTAACCGTGCGCTCAAGACCGACAATCGAGTTTTGAATAAATGCGTGATTAAAAATTGCCAGCGAGATTCCAATCGCCGCTGTCGCTGTAATAATCGCCGCAATCACTAACTGACTTTGTATTTTGAAAGCAATGCTTTTTTTATGCTTCACCCGTTTGCTCATAATGACTCCTAACGAAATCTACCATATTATTAAATCTTTACTCAATGGAATTTGAGTTTTTTTTATCAATTTTTGGATAATTCTGACATATTATTCTCAATAACAGCGCTGAAAAATATGGTTTTCGCTACGAAAAAGTTACGATTTTGGCAATGTATCATTCCGAATGTGATGTTTTTGCTATTCCTAAGTTGATTCGCAATCTTTTTTTCGCACGCATATTTTTTTATCGCACCATCAAAATTGTATTTGCCTTCAATCTATGCTATACTTGTTTTGAGGAGGGAAGATGAGCGAAAATCGAAAGGTAAAAGACAGCGTTTTTGTTGACCTGTTTGG
>ERZ842401.1130-NODE-1130-length-38970-cov-7.419453_pt1 | contig 38970 bp, 51 predicted proteins | sample MGYA00521270_ERZ842401 | MGnify/ENA primary metagenome ERZ842401 (study PRJEB31892, sample SAMEA3878208) | bioreactor metagenome | biome: Moose rumen | place: Sweden | collected 2011-10 | study: EMG produced TPA metagenomics assembly of the PRJEB12797 data set...
CGAGCCAAACATATAAGTTCGATTAAACACTATCACATAATCGCTGAATAGTTACCTAAATTCTTTAAAAATAGAAATTATGCTAAATTTTGAGATTATGGTACCTCAAGAGTACCAGTATTTATCGGATTGGAGCGATTTCGATAGCTACTTACCAGACGGTAAGTTCATCCTCAACAAATCTATATGCGGTTGTGGATGCACGGATCACTTCTTGACGAATGACCAACCTGTGATTCTACTGAGCCCAAGGCGTAATCTTATCACCAGCAAGCTAAAGAACGGCAGGACGGCAGGGAAAGTGTACTATTTCGACAGGAGTTGCGGATGTGATCTAAGCGAGTCAATTGCCGACATGGAGAACTACTTGTGCCGTTGTGGGGCAAGTCCTTTCGGAACTCAGCCTCTGGTGCCGAAAATCATGGTGACGTATGATTCACTGGTTCATGTGGTGGATGCTCTGTTAAAACGGGGATTGTTGGACAGGTTTGCAATCGTGGTTGACGAATTCACCTGCATCTTCACCGATGTCAAGTTGAAGGGATCGACTGAGATTAACCTGCTGCACCAACTGAATTCACTGCAAAACAGGATTGTCTATATCAGTGCAACACCATTGAAGCATGCTTATCTCGACCTGATGGGGGAGTTCAAAGACATGCCTTACGTGACACTTCAATGGGACCCGAGCCGTGTTGAGACTGTGCAGGTGTTTTACTCGAAAATGCGTAGTACAACGTCCGAAGTGAGCAAAATCATCGAGGACTATCGAGTCAACGGCTTCTTCAAATCTAAAATCATTGACGGGCAGCAGAACAATTCGACTGAAGCGGTGTTTTTTCTGAACAGTGTGACGGATATTGTCTCGATCATCAACAAAAACAGTTTGAAGCCAAGCGAAACATTGGTGATCTGTGCTGATGAGCCGAAAAACAGAACGGCTTTGAGAAAAGTCCAGCATGCCATTGGCGTTGTGCCTAATGAAGTAGAGTACAAGTCGCAAAACAAGCCTTTCACGTTCGTTACCAAGTGTGCATTTGAGGGAACGGATTTCTATTCCGATTGTTCTACGACATACGTATTCGCTGACAGTAACAGAAATAATCTAAGCCTGGACATATCAATTGACCTGCCACAAATAACAGGCCGGTGCCGTTCAAGAAACAATCCATTTAGGAACGAGATCTATTACTTCTACAAGGATACCAATCTGGAGAATGGTATGAATGAACAGCAGATGATCCAGTATTATGATGGAAAACGTAACGCAACAATTGCCAAGGTGCAGCAACTACAACAGATAACTGATCCTGGCATTCTCAACAAATTAAAAACAGCCCAGGTCATTGACAAGTACACAAAGGACTATCTTGACGTGGACGATTATACTGGAGTATGTCGAGCTGTCTGTAACGATTTGGCCTTTATCGCAGATCTCCGTGCTGTGGAAATCAAGATGATGCAGTACAGAGGCTCATACCAGATGCTGCGCTGCATGAGGAACAATGGCTTTAATGCCACTCACCAGTACTCACAGTCGGAACAGCTATATAAACAGTTCTGCCAGGAGTTCTTTGCTGACGCTAACTTCCAGCGCAGGATGAAGCTCTATATCAATACGGTTCAATGCTATCCTGAGCTGTTGCCTATAATAGAAGAAGCGTCTGTAATCCCGATTGAATTCAAAAAGTACTATCGATATCTTGGCGCTGAAAGGATAAGACGCTCCGGATATGTCGAGAGCATCCTTAGGAAACATCTCGAGGACGCATCCAAGTTCAGTAGCGTCAATATCACCTTAGAGAAAGACAGGGTATATTCAAATGCCGAAATCAAATCAATGATTCAAGCAGAGTATAACCGTCTTGGCATGAATGCTACTGCTAAAGCAACGGATATCTCTAAATATGTACCCGATGCTGTACCTGCCCGTTACAAAGATGAAAACGGTAAAAAACAAAATGGTTATAAATTATTAATAAATTAATAAAAATATGGGAGTATTAGTAAATAGTAACTTGTTTAAAATCAATATGTTCAAGAATATCTGGGACATAGAGAATCAGGATCTAGAGAAGAATTGTTGTATTGAGATTCCATTGCTTGCTATCCAGACTGGAACCTATGGTATCGCTGAGAAGATTTACGCTATTAGGAACGCGGTATCAAAAGATGAACGTGATAGGCTGAAACTAAGTCTGTTTGTCGTTATGTGGCAAGGCATTTTTACACGCAAGAATAATAATGGCTGCGTATCACTATCGTCACTGGTGTGCATTGATATCGATCATCAGACAAAACAGGATTTGGATTATATCAGACAAACCATTTCAGGATGGCCGTTTGTGTTGGCGTTCTTCAGGAGTCCTAGTGGAGACGGATTAAAGGTAATCGTCAGAACTGATAACTACAGCATTGCTGACTATGGCAACTGTTATCGCCAGGTTGAACAGTTATTCACTGATGCGTTTGGGATTAAGCCCGACAAACTATGTGAGGATCTTAGTCATCCGTGCTTCATCAGTTATGATCCTGATTTGTACTATAATCCTTATGCTGTACCTTGGCACTATGTGTATGACCCAGCATTTGATAAGCCTGGCAAATCCAAACAGGGCTCATCGAATGTTAATGCTACTGCTCAGCCGAATTCACCGCAATTGAATTATGGTCAAGTTTTGGCTCAAATGGGGTTCCCATCGAACTATATAACGGACGATGAAATAATCAGAATCCTGGACTTTAAGTGGAAACCGTTCAATGATATAAACCTAAGTGACGGTAATAGAACAAGAAGCGTTTACGTTCAGGCTCATACGTTATCCAAAGCAGGTGTTCACGAGTCTACCGCGCTGGAATATCTCAGACGAAAGTTTCTGCCAACACAATACGATGTGAATAAACTTCAATACGAGGTACATCAGGCATATATAAAAAGTCCACACCTATTCGGTACTGAAAGGGACAAGTACAAACCTTACTATCAGTATAAACAAAGACCGTGATAGGATAGGCCAACTCTATGATGGGTTGGTCATTATTTTTTCGTTCCAATCAAAAAAGTGGTATTCACTACACTCGGGAGGGATGGTATTGATAAATCCTTCTATATCATTGGACCTATTTTTTGCTGACCTTTAATAAGAAAGCAGATTTTCTCAAAAAAAGTGGTCCATATTATATCATAATCCGCCTAATATCAGACAAACTAAAAGGATAGGAACGGTTCGCCTTCAGCGAACCCAAGCCGTCTCTTCTCTTTCTTATCCTCTCTCCCTAATCAATAAAGTCCAAAAATATCAACAGCTGCAATTTGGCCAAGTTTTTACCAGAAAGAGAGAGAAAGACGGTTTGGGTGAGCGTAGCGAGCCGTTCCTATCTTCTGTTTTCACAACGGCGTAAGCATTTTTCCTGGTTAAATGGACACTGGCCGGAGCACAAGTGAAGGCCAAGTGGACATCAAGGAAAAATCGTTCGAAGAGGTTCCAATGAAGTTTCGAGGGCGACCGAGAAACTGAATGGGTTCTCGAGAAATGTGATATCAGAATGGATATAAGCAATTTCACGACATTTTATATCTGATTATCCCCCAGGAAAAAAACAGATAAAAGCAGTCCAACCAATACAAAAACACGTGCAGGTTGGACTTGTTATTGTCTTATATTCTGCCGCCAACGCAGTAAAAAGTATCGATTCGGCATAATATACTATGCTATATTCTGCCGCGAATGGGTGTTTTGGACATGATTCAGCAGGTTTGAAATGAGAAAGTGAGCTATAACACGATTTTTTTGGACTTATAGCTCACGAACAGATTGCCCCTGTACTCAATTTCAGTTTGCCAAATTGACGTGTTCAAAAGGAAATATGATATATTTTGGGCACTCATTGCATCACCCGTTTTTATTTTTCGTCTTTTTATTATTGTCATTCAGACGCTTAAATGGCAAATGAAAAATAAGCACGAAAAATCATGCTTATTTTCCAATAGAAAACGCTATATGTATCACTTGTTTTCAAATATCTTTTTTAGTTCCGCTGTATCAGATCTATATTGATTCTCGTTCAGATAATTTAATGCGGAGTAAAGCTTATTCATCTCTTCCGCTTTGATCAATGCTCCAAAAAGGGATTTAAAACGAGGATCTTTCTTGGCTTTGACATCTTTTGTGACTTTTATAAACTCTTCCAATCTAGTAGGAAGACCATACTCTTCAAGATGAACGCCTAATTCAGCTGAGCAATCCAATATGAAACGGTCCATAGCTGGGCTTACCATGACCAAGTAGTGAGGACGATCCCTGTGTTTAAGTAGTGAGATATGCTTTGTATTAGCAATTTCTATAAACTCATTCACATACGAGGGCTTGCGCTTGTCGTTATCAATGATGCCGATAGAGAACTGATCCTTTAGATTTGTCTCCTTCATGCTTCTAGCTACTTCATTACAGCCTTTTTTATGGTTTACACCAGATGAATTTAGCAGAAATTCAGTAAGGCTTGTGTCAATGTAGCATTCTGGGACTACATGCCAGTCTTTCTTTTTCATATCAGCCTAAGGTCTCTATGTTAAAGAATGCATCTACACCAAAGTCATATATAGCCTGAATATCTTCTTCTATGGCGCTCTTTACTGTCATAAAACCATCATCAGTAGTTTTGGTGTACAACAGAGTCATATCAATCTCTTGCTTCTCAATAAAGGCATTTAAAATATATGGACTATGAGTAGCAATAAAAAGACTATTGGGATGTTTGCCCTCAGTCTTAGTCAACAGCCATTCCACAAGGTTTGCCTGGGTCGGAGGAAAAAGATTAGCTTCAGGCTCTTCCAAAAAGATATCACAATGATGAGTATGAACATAGTTCGTAAAGACATCTTTCTTATCCTCCTCATCCAATTTCGCTAACAAAACTCCTTGTTCTTGTAAATTTGCAAAACTCTCTATCCTTGAGTGCCTAATGTTAGTGATATGACTAAGGTGTATAAACAACGGAATGACTGACTGTAAACCACTTGATGTATTGGTAAAGTCAAGTGTAACGCCTTCGGATACCTGAACTTTATCAGACTTTGTAGCAGCATCATATCTGTATGACACTCCAAGATTTAAAACCTCTAAATCTTCTCTCGTCGCTTGACGGGCAGATTCCCAATCTGCCATAAAGTCACGAATATTGTCATCAGCAAATTTGACTTGGAACCAGTTTGGAATAGCTGCAACAAGATTGCGCTCGGCGGGGATATATGTCACTTTGGAGCGATGGTAGTCCCATCTGCCTTCTTTCCACTTAAAATTGAATTTGTTTGAAGTATTATCAAAAGAAAAAGACATGAATTCAGACTCATAGCTGATAAAGGTATCAGGTTTGATATATCCTTTCAACTTGTGAAAACGCTCAAATTCCTTTGTGAAGTTACCGTCTTTCGCAAAGAAATCTGCTGACTGAGTCAGTTCAATACGCTTCTCTACCCAGGTACAATAACAAGCGGTTTTCAGGACACAACTTTTACCTGAACTCTGCGGACCAATGATTACATTGATTCGCTTCAATTCAATATCAGCCTCTTTGATTGGACCCAAATTTCGTATCTTGATATGTTTCATAATTGCAAAGTTAATGCATTTCTTTGATATAGTGAGCAAAATCACAAAAAGAAATCTGACTCGGTTTTCTTCTTTCCATATTCCCGGCTCTGGTTTTTATAAATGTGTCTTGAATACAGATATTGAAGCAGCCACAAACCGTCTCGAGTCAGGTTTCCTTCCAACGGGATATGATGGGAAAATTAATCAGATTATTAACCTAAGATCATCTGATAAAAACAGATAAAAGCAGTCCAACCAATACAAAAACACGTGCAGGTTGGACTTGTTATTGTCTTATATTCTGCCGCCAACGCAGTAAAAAGTATCGATTCGGCATAATATACTATGCTATATTCTGCCGCGAATGGGTATTTTTGGCATGATTCGGCAGATTTGAAAAAGAGAAAGTGAGCTATAACTCGATTTTTTTTGGACTTATAGCTCATCAACTGCATCTATCTTATGCTCATATTTCAGTTGTTAAATTATTAGAGTCTGGGAATGAAATGTTCTTATTATTCTATTATATTTAATTGTGATTCAAGTGCTTAAATAATATTTTTCCTCTGCGGGTTAGCACAACAGTACGGTCTTTAAAGTATCGATTTATGAATATTCAGTCTTGATCAATTACCTCAATCGTCAGATTGGGGAATACTTGCAGCAGGGCATATTTCAGGCAGTCGCGGTTGGCCTCATAGAATTCGACTGGGATCTCGCAGGGATCGCCCTCGTGGATGGACTGGATATAGCCCACATAGGCATCTGAACCAACAAGTGACTTCATCACAACCTCAAGTGGCAGGTACCAAAAGGGTTCGGTGTGTTCGCCGTATTTCTGATACAATTCAGTGAGTAGTGCTTTCACTGCAGGCACATCGTCACCAGCGATGCGGTAGTAGGTGAATTCGGGGTAATCGGTATGCTCGGCATCATATCGGCACTGTCTGGCGGTCTCTACTGGGTCAAATTCCTCGCCGGCACGGTCGTAATAGGTCTTTGCCTTGTCATAGTCGATGAAAATACCGTTTGCCTCATCGCCATATTGATAAAGGACACCGCGATTACTGATGGCAACAGGATCATCACGGCGATAAAGCTCATCGTCAATTGCATCCTTGACTTCAGATGATACACACCAGAACATCAAATCCCTTAATTCCTCATTGTCAAGCCGATTGAATGAGGCAATTATATTTTTCCCAATTCGGTCCAGCAACTCCTCATTGGGGGTGAAGACCGTCTCGCCGTCAATCACATCTGTGCGCAAAACCGTTACAGTTTCACCAGTGTCATCATCAAGAAAATCTTCCTCCCAATGGCGGCATTTTTGTCTCATGCCGCAGGCGACAATGTTGACAGCCGGAACGAACAGTTCAAGGGCAAGCGGAGCAATCCACTGCAGGTCCGAGTCATTCATCTCGTTGATGACAATGCCGTTTGTGGAGTGGTGGTTGATTGACGAGAGAAACGCTTTTTGTTGCTTACGGCCTCCGTTACGAGCTTCCTTGAGTTGCTGCTTGAGTGTTTCTAAATCTACTGTTTTCATTCGCTTTAGTCTTGATGATTACACAAAAACTCCACCACTGCTGGCCAGTCGGGGAACTTTGGTGAGCCAAATTCTATCAGTTCGCCTTCAAACTGATCCGCACCGTTCTTCCTTCGGTCATCAATCAGGAAGTCGCCACGATTGAGGTTCTTGTGGTGCGAGATGATGAGGCGCTTGTAGAAGATCGAATTCTTCTCACTACCGAAGTAGCGCTGTACCCATTCCAGTTTGTCGTACCATGCCGTGGGATTGCGCCAAGGAGCTGTACTGAGTATGTACAGATCATAGTGTTGGTTTAACTCCTGAATGGCCTTGATGGCTCCAGGCATGGGATCCATCAGCGAGAAAATGTTAGGGATGTCATCGTAGTGTGGCTTGCCTGTGCCGTCGTCATCATACTCTGTGAGAATCGCATTGGTCACTCGGCTAAGACCACTCCGGAAATCCACCAGCACATTATCCATGTCAACATACACGATTTTCTTTTTCTTGTTCTCTTCCATACGGTTTTAAGTTTTATTGATACGTAAAAGATTAGTCCCATGAGAAGTCTTCACCGCTCTTGTAAAGATAGATCTGATAGCCGCCTTTCTGCAGCATCTCGCAGAGATTATCAAATGGCCGGCCTGTAGTGATGTCCCACTTGCCCTGGGGTTGCTTGAACACGATGGTCTGGATGGAGTCTTGCACAATGATTCTGCATAACCTTGTGCAACCCACAAACGCATTGAGTCCAATCCTTTTCACACTCTCGGGGATATAGATGGCCTCAAGTGACTCAATATCCTGGAAGGACCCATTTTCTATTGCCTTTACATAAGGCGGAAAGATGAGGCATTTCGGGTCAGTGAGGGTGGTCCCAACAGCAGTTCCTTGCCGATTAATTTTAATCCCATGGGTAATTTCCACATCACCCACATAATACTTGAGACCGTCATTGGTCAGAGCTAATTTTGCCATAATCCTTATAGTTTTATCTGTTGTCCTACTCCCTTCAAGTGAGCGTTTCGGATACCTCTCTTTTTAAAATAATATGTTAATTCTCAGCCAAAAAATCAAAGAATTTCAGCATTTTTTTGCGAACAACCCCCAAAAATCTATGGAACTGAGCTTTCAAGCTCATTGTTATTGAAACCGTTCGGAGCTTCCTTTTCGGAAATAGCCTGTTCAAGTTGCTGGCGCATCAATCCAACAGCGTGGGCGATGAACTTTTTGTCGCCAGCGAAGTCATATTGCTCTGCAGCCATCCTCACTCCTGCCGTTGCCACGTTAATCAACTCGCCAAATGTCAGCCCTCGATTCTGATACTGGTTGATTAAACTGACAATAAACCGCATGTTGGCTTTTTCCAACAATTTCATCTCATCGCAATCCACACCATTCTCCTGCACTGCCTTCAAGAGCACAAGTTCCTCTTCGTGAGTAAGCAAGGGGATGCGGCCAATTTCTGCCAAGAATTCATCTATCTGCTTGTTTGTCATATTACAAATATTGGGATTTAAACTTATAATTAGAGAAAGTTTCAAAAACGTAAGGTGCTATATTTGACATGCGCAAGTGTACCCTACATTTGGGGCTACACTTCCCGCTGAGAATACTCATGCGGCGAGACCTTGCCGCATGACGGGTTTCAAGTGAAAGTGTTTGAGTAATTTTTCAAGAAGTTGGTCGGTTTGATTTTTGTCAAGCCCAAAGAAGGATACTTCGAGTTGTTCGAGGTCTCCCCAGCATTCAATGTGCTTGTTGTAGAGATAGTTGTGAACGCGGCTGTAAGTTCTCAGCGAAGAAGTTTTGATTGTTGTCATAGCTGTTATTATTTAAAAGTTAAAAATGAAATTCGCCAGAAATATGTAAACATGACCCCAAAAAACTTAAAGAACTTCGGGAATATTTTTTAAAAAATATTTCAAATCATTGATATATAGGTGTTTGTAAATGCGCAAATATGACAACATTTTGATTTCAAGAGCGATGACAGTGATCTCAACACCTTTCCTGAAGAATTTCACACCATACTTTGTAATTGCTAATCCCATAAACAATGATTTTTAGTTGTTCCTACTCCCTTCGAGTGAGCGTTTCGGATACCTCTCGTTATTATATGAATTGTTTGCTTTGACAAACGATTGGAATTTTTCCGAAATTAAATATACTGAAATTTATCCGGCCGAGCAAATTTTAATGAATAATTTAACTCATTTTAACGAATAATTATTCACACAAATAAGGCGCCCTTTTAATATGGTAACAACCAGGAAAAAATTCAATATTTGGACCCACTTTTTTTCATTTTGGTCGCATTATTTGCTCATGCAGCAAGGTGATGCTGCAAGGCTGGTTTCAGGTGGAAGTGTTTGGTAAATGCATTGAGAAGGAGCTCAGTTTCAGTGCGATCAAGGTTAAAGAGAGTCAATTCAGTTTCATTGTTGCACAACATGGTCTGGACATTTTTGTTGTAGAAATAGTTGTGGGCACGATTCATCAGATAAGGATTGTTGATTTTAATGGAAATGGTCATAACAGAAATGATTAAAATTGTTCAACATGCTTTTTGTATTAATAATATAGTAATTTTTGGAAAAAAATTCAAAATTTCGGGCAACTTTTTTCATTCGGAACCATGTAACTCCTAATTCTGGTAGTCTATTGCACTTTTCTTGGGCTGCGGGCATTCAGCTGGCAAATCAAGGTATTGCTTTTGCAGGGTAGCAAGTACACGCTCATTCACATCTAATTCATGCTGCAGAGTGGCGATACGGATCTTGTGATCATTGATGAGCTCGACAAGACTGGCGAGGATGAACTGCACAGCATCACCACAACTGGCAAACGTCGTGTGATCTTCAACCAAATGGGCATCTTTGACAATAACATAGCCGTTACTCATTACTTGACGGTACTCGCTGCTCAATCTCTGAATCTCAACAACACTCGCCCGCTTCACGGCATAACGATTATTTGGCGAAATGTAATACACAACGTCGCCAACTTTAGTCAGCGTCTTAAAACAAGGAAGTTTTGGCATCTGTAATCTCATAGTCGTATATAATAAAAATGACCCTCACACTTATAACATAGAACGAAAATGAAAAAACCCAAAAAGGACAACAACTTTTTCTTTGAACCCCTGCAATTAACTGATAATCTATTGTTTGGACGAAAGGATATCATGGAAAAGAGTTTGGATGAAAAAGATGAGGCATTGAGGAAACCCAAAGCTGAATTGATTCTCAAAGATAGAATAGGTTTTCGATGATGAATTTAGCTTTATTTTCATCATTTGGGATTGACAACTCACTAAAGTTGGTTCTATCAGTAAAACTCTAGTGAAATTTCAAATACTTAAAAAGTTTAGAGAAAATAACGTATAGACTTTGTTCCTCTTGTGTTGTTGCTATAAACGCAATAAGGACAGGTTGTTAATAAATTCTTCTTCTGCACTCGTTATTTCCTTTTCATATTTTTCCCAAGTGGTATCAGCTTTATAAGATGGAATTAGAAATGGAATGGTGAAAATCCGACCACCATCACCATTTCGTCCATTTAAAAGGAAGGGCTTTACAGATGGACAGTCTTCTTTTTTCTGAATTTGGAAAGGATAAATGTATCCTCCTACGTCACGAGGCATTGTGTGCATATATGAGATGACCTGAAAAAGATCTTCTCGCTGCACTCTATTTTCTAAGTGTTTGTATTTGGCATCCAACACACAATGGTCATTATAGAAATCAGGATATGCATCTCTGTTGTCTATACCTATGGCATTCGTAGAATCTTCGCTGGCCTTAAACATCTTGTATGCATTCTCTTTAGCGATGTTGTTTGGATGCACAAAACCAAGATTAGCCTTTACTAACAGTCTGTTAATATAAGCCTCCCACAACCAGGCCCCATCAAAGAGGATGCCGTGCACTTTTTCATCTGACTCAACACCATAGCAGATCCCCTCCTCGTGCAAGATTTGCAAGCAAAGCTTTTGTAATGTGACATATCCAGTGTAGTAGGGATGAACTTTGGGCCGCAGATTGTTTTTGATTATTTGCCCACGATTTCTTGTTTCATAAGTGGGTGTAGCTTGATAGATCATTTCGACACACTGTTTGAGTTCGGAATCGCCATTCAGGATTGACTGACCCATAGGAGTATCTTTCATATATTCTAAAGTGTGCCTAATGAGTTGCGTCATGTCATTGTCGAAGGAATACTCGCGAGACCGATAAGCCACATCCCCAGCAAAAGGGAGATTATGCCTGATGTGTTTGCTTACATTTATTGTTCCGCGAACACGGAAGTCATTCCGGTCAAATGTGCGGTATTCCTTATACAAACCTTGACTAATGGCATTCTTCAGGCATTCAGGCATCATCAGCATCACGAGAGAATCGATAGGCGAATCCTTGCCCTCGGTATAGTCCAGCGCTGTTACATGAAATGCACCTACTCTACTCAACAGATGCAGCATGAAGAAGTCTTTCTTGGGAATAATCTTATACTTCTTTGATGATGCGCCATTACTGTCAAACCTGGAATATATCTTCAACTGAGTTTGACCGAAACCGATCCAGCCCATCACATTGCCTGTCTCAATATACTTGTTCTCGCCAAACTCTGGATATAATGTACAAATTCTCTTTTCCTTATTATCAAATCCGTCTTGATAATAGGACAGATTTTCTGGGAAGATAAGCAAGTTGGGATTTTCGTCCTTTAATTGAGACAAACTCTTGTCGGCAACCTGTTTTAAGTCATCTATAACATCAGAGATTTCGTTCTTACTAGGCTGGCCTTTATCTTTAACAACATTATCTTTTGTTATCGAGAAAGGCCCATACCGTGCTGAGATGAAGGAATTGTAATTGTCTATGATATTTATTTGATACATTATTACACTTCTTAATCTGGTAGTTCCATAATAATCTTTCCAATATCCATATGGCGCTTAATCATGATGCGCAACTTGTTGATCTCTTCTTCTCGATCAATGGAATTGGATAGCAGATTATCATCGAATTTGATTTCTCCCTTTATTTTTTTTAAATAATCTTTAGCGCTATCAGTATTTTTAATATTTGCGTTCAAAGTACTCGCTGAATTATATTTCTTGATGAGACGCTCACCCCATTTACCACTGACATTGAATCGACTGTTAATTGCCTTTACCAGTGCTTTAAGATATGAATTTTGAATTGTATTTATGATACCTTCTGCATCTTTTTTGCCGCGAAGGTATTCAAAAAGCACTCCATGCAGATGATTATCCCATAACTTGAAGAAGTCTGGGTAGTCTTTGTTATAATCATCTAATTTTTTAAAGTATGCTGGACCAACATGGTAAGCAGAGTTAAGTCCTGGTATCATATCTATTTCATTGTTGATGGCTATCATACATGCCGCAGCCAAATCACCCCAATCTTTTCCAGTCCAAATATCCATGCGCTCATTGGCTTTCACTTCAATGAAAGAAAAACGCCGCCGCATAGCAAAATCCATACTATCTACACTTCGGTCAATATCATTCATCGTACCTATGATATAGACATTTTCGGGGACAAAGAAATTGCCAAATTCTGGCTTGTTTGCACCCTCAGAAATTTGATTTGAATGAGTTGAATCCTCATTTGTTTTCGGCTGAAAGTTCTCATGAATGTACGCTTCAGATGTTATTGAACTATCTGGTGTGCCGGGGGGTGGAGTGTTTTTTGTTAAAAAACCAAGCTTTTGGTCAAACACGCTGGCTTCCTCTACCATATTTGCATATTGAGTCAAAACAGCTCCATTTGTCCCTCTATAACCAGGGTCAATAGAGTAGAACAGCTCTCCAAAAATTTTGGACAGTTCTCCACGATTAATCTCATCGATAATGAAAACATATTGCGGTATCTTGGGATTCTCTTTATCTTGGTTCTTCAGTGCTTCCTCACAAAATTTCTTGAAAACACCGTTTGTCAACTCAAATCCAATTTCGTTGTTCCCTCCACTTTTTTTCATTGGTCGTAACCCCTCAACAAAATCTGTATAATCATATGATGGGTGGAACTGAACAAGTTTGCAACGAGAATTAAAAATATTCTTATCTGTATTCTTATCATCAGACTCCTTAAGCTCAGAATATGATTTGTTGCAAATCATCCACGAAGCAATATTTTTGGCAGCCCAAGTCTTGCCAGTGCCAGGAGCGCCAGTCAAAATCATGTTATGTGTTGCCAGCAATTGATCATAGCCTCTAGTCGTTAATGAATTATCCTTTCGACTTAGTTCTGCTTTGCGCGTTTCGAGAAAATAATCAAGAAACATTTGGAGATTAGCTTGTGTATCATCGTTAGGATTACCTTCACTTAATCCCAATTCAGTAAAAGAGAACTGCAGTCTGGGAAATACATACTCAGGGTGACTCTTACTCGGACCAACTTCAAGGCCTACAAACTTTTTAGTGATCTCATTATTTTTTTCTTCTGTTGTGAAAACGGGATTGATATTTGTTCCAGCCGGTCCGCCTGAATCAACTGACAAAAGATGAAGATATGAACCTCCAATAAATCCGATACTAGCATCAATAGATATGCAAATTTTCTGTTGTCTATCAAGGCATGTGAACGAGTTAAACTCTTGGGGATTATCAACACTATCATATTGATTAATTTGTTTTTGGATATAATTTTCCATTTGAGTCTGAATCAAGTCATCATTATATCCTTGACCACTTTTTGTGAAGTCACTATCATCTGTATTTATTTTGACATCTCCTTCAAAAGCTAGTCCAGAACCCTTAATAATAATCTTCTTTTTATCCTTGTTTTCATCCTGATGTTCTTGTTCTAATTCGTCTCCCTCGACAGGATTATTTTTCACATCACATAAATAGTCCATGTGCTGTACAAAGTACTCAAGAATTATCTTAAATATCTTAGTATCATTTGGTCTGACTTGATTCTTGTCCATGTCCTCCATAATGCAAAATAAGAGATATTAGTGAATTAATTAGATGTAAAATGTTCAGGTGGTTGGTTATTATCTCTCTAACGTTAACAGTGGATTGGCATTTGAGAGCTACAATCATAATAACCAATGTGCAAATATAATTGTTATTCTTGGATGATACAAGAATTGTATACTTAATTTGAAGTCTGTGTTACTCATTTTCCTTGTTGTTTTTTTCTGGTAGTTGAACTTAGCCCAGTTAATACAATGCATCGAATTAATCAGTATCAATTCATTCTAAGGCTCTTGTCATCGAATATATCAACAATCAAACAAGTTCAATAATTGCGATAATTCGCATTTATTTAGTTATTTCTCTCAGTTTTTGCCAGACTTTTACCATGGCGAGGGTGTCGAGTTCGCAGTAGCGGAGCAGGGCTTCGCGGGAGGCTGCAGCCTCGTCGGGGTCCATGTGTTGAATAAGGGGAAAAATGGTCATGGCGTCGCCACCGTTCTGCACACGTTCGTCGAGGTTGTGGTAGTCGAGTGACGGGTCATCGGGGAACAGGGCTGGCAGCACGCTCTTGATGGAGAACGAACCGCCCATCGCTGGCACATAGTAATGCCTGGCTCGGAAAGGGGTGATCAGATCCACGATGTGGTCGGATATATTGAGCAAATGTGCCGATAGGTCGGGATATAAACCGGCCAACTCTTTGATGCGAGTACACTCAAAGGCTTTGTTATAAGCCAGCGAGCAGACGTTCATCGGTATGTCTTGGCACAGGCGTTCTGCAAGAGCCCGCCTGGGATCACTGCCATCACTGGGAGCCAGAAACTCCTTGTGAATCAGCTTACCGTCCTCATGCTCGATGATATGCAATGAGTATTGGAAAGTCACCTGCTGATAAGGCTTGACGTGGTCGAATGGCGGAATGATGGGCTGAAAGGTCTCGAAGTCCAGGAAATAGAGGGGATAGGAAAGCCCGTCAAGAAATTCCCTGATACCCTCAGGCTCGATGTGGTCGGTACAACTCAAGGTACATTCTACCTGTAACTGCTGCATATCGCTCAATGGTTCGTCACGCAAATCCTCAAAGGTGATTTTACCGGCATTGTAGTATTCCCATTTCTTGCTGGCATTCATCCTGTAGAGATCAAACACGGTGGGCTCGCCCTCATCCTGAGACAAACCTTGCTTTGCAGCGCAATATTGCCAAAAACCGCATTCGTAAGGATCAGCACAATGAGGTCCGATAGCACGTTCAGGCTCCTGCTCCTGTTTCAATGTTTGCTTGGCGAGTTGTACTCGGCCTGGGACCAACGGATACTCGCTATCGACTTTCTCCTTTAGGTTGATGATGCGGAACAACTGGTGGATGTCAAGGTTTCCCACACGCTCATAGTCGCCGTTGATGGTCACCAGATAGGCCCCAGTCACCTTGATTCCACACTGTTCAAGTACCCACTGCTGGAAGGCGATATCCACGGCATATTTGTCGAACTTGTCAGGCAATTGAACCTCATCACCACTATGGCTTGACGAACTCTTTACCTCATAGATGGCCCATCCGCTTCCCTCGCGGCGCAGGATGTCAACAGCACAATAGCAGCCCTCGTATGAGAATGAAGCCTCGCAGATGACCTCGGTGCCGTGGTCCATTTCCTGCTTGGTTTTCTCCATCATCGCTTTGAGGTCGAGCTTCCCATCGGCAGTGTGCGTGGTCACCTCAACAAAGGGTCCGAAAAGCCCCATCGCCAGGTCGCCCACCTCGTTGCCTGCCTCAAATCGTGCTTGCAGGTTAGGATCCTCGGGTTGCAGCTCCGGATGATAAACTCGAAGCCACAAAGCCTTGCTGCACTGGCAGAAGGTCGTGTATCTTGATTTGGAAAGTCCTGGCATAGGATGATGATAAGTGGTTAATTATTGGATTGCAAAGATAATAATTCTATGGCATATTTCACAACTTTTGATGAAAAAGCAACCTAATGAAATTTTTAAGTAACAATATACCTGTTGGCTATATCTTTAATTAATTGTTATCTTTAAAAAGTCAGTGGCGAGAGCATCGCTTGGTAAAATATTCACATACTCCACCAAGCCAAGTTGGATAAAATATATTAGAGTATGCTCTGCCACCGACTGTTGTGTTACACGTCTTTATTTGATGTGTCTTTACACGTCTTTTTATGCTTATAACTGATATACATCCGTGAGCCAAATAGTATAAGAGCAGTTATGATAATTATCAATGATTTCATATTTTGCATTCATTTCTTCATTAGTTTAATTTTGATAAAAGAGTAAGCACTGTAATACTCTTAGGAGCATAAGATTCTAACATTATCTGACAGGCCTCTTTTATTGATTGTCCTCTTCTAATAGTATCATCAATAATAAGAACGTCTTGGTCGTTTATCTTATTCGCAAATTCGGCAAATCTGTCATCGCTAAGTTTTAGTGTTGAATCAAGTACATCCCTCATTTGATTGTTCTTAATCAAATGCCTTGAAAAATAGCCGTTTCTTTCCTTATCCATCAAATCGAGGTATCGTCCCAATTCATAATATTTTGAGTTAAATTCGTCTTTATAAAACTCCCTGAATTTTGAGTTAAAGTCAAGAACAATATCATCAACTTCCTCAGTGGTTAGTTTGCAAATAACTCCCTTAATAAGTTCTGCATTTCTACTTTTAGACATCACAACATCTGCAATATGCATATTTAATTCACTTCCACTTGGCATTAGAATAGTCACACCAACAGGATACATAGTTGCAAATTTTGTGGCAATAGCATCAAATTGTTTTTCGATTGCATTTCTGTCACTTTCATCACGAAACGTCCATCCACCTTCACCTTTAAGTGCATAAACAAGTGGATTTCCATCACCACGAAGTCCTCTTTTTCTTTTAAAGATAGACCATACTTGAACATTCGGAACTATATCCCCATCCATTGTTGGATTGTGTTCAATAGATGTATCAACATTTTCTTCGTGTGAAGGGTTATATGAAACGGTTTTGGTATGTGGGTCAAAATCAATACCCTCATTTATGACACTATCTATTGATTGTGCAACCGCCTCGTTTACAATTTTGTCCATACGAGAATTATTCATATATTTCTTTAATGATTTCATAGATTTTACTTTTCCTTTATTTATAATAAATACTTTTAAGCAGCCATTTCTAACATTTGAACCATATTGTAGTCCACCACACCGATAGATGCTGCGAACATATCTCTGAAACAGTCACAACCCTTCATCTTACGACAGTTGTAACGATATACAGCCTCATCTACATTTCTCTGTAGATACTTGCTTGTAATAGAGTGATAGATACCCTCAATCATACGCTTGAGCGTACCCCAAAAGCCCTCGATGGTGTTTGTAAAGTCACCACCCTTAACATACTCATTTCTGCCGTGATTAACGACCTTGTGAGTGTACTTGGTCTCATCAATACCATTGTATGAATTCAATTCGTCAGTATAGACGTTAGAACCCTCAGCAATGAACTGACCAATTAGAGGGAGCAGAGTAGCACTATCAGTCTTTTCGCACTTGACAGCAATCACCTTGCCACCACGCTGAACCATACCGAACACAGGTGTCTTGGTCTTGGTTGAACGACCTTGTGTGCCTGGTGTGCATCTGCTCTCGTGTTTGTTCTTCTCCTTACCACCGATGTAAACCTCGTCACACTCAACATCACCCTCAAGGGCAATAGTATCATCTTGTGCGAACAGAGTCCTAATCTTGTGCAGAATGAACCAAGCAGTCTTCTGAGTTACGTAATGTCTCTTGCAAGCTGATGGCTGCTGATGCCCTTCTTGTGAGAAGAAATCAGATACATCGCCATAAACCATTTGCGAAGGTCAATCTTGGTGTTCTCAAATATTGTACCAACCTTCTCTCTAAAGTTCTTGTGGCACTCTGAACAGCAGAAGTGACCATCTGCTCTCTTGTGGCAATGATGCTTACCGCAGTAAGGGCACACAACATCATCACCCCAACGAGACTCAACGATAGCTTGTTGGCACTTTTCCTCAGTGTTAAAGTATGTAGCCACTGAAAACAGCGAATTGAATTTACTGAAATTAATCAGAATGTCTCTAATATATTTTATCCGTATCTTATTTATAGTGTAAAGATACGAAAAATATTTGAGAAAAACAAATTTTTCAGCAACTTTTTTTATTAACTGCCTCATTTTTAGCTTATTTACACACATTTGTAGCCAACAAGTATATCGTTACCAATTTTTATCGGTTTCCGTTTTAATTTTTTGGGGGCTCGTTTACATTTTATGGTCAAAATAAGTAACTAATGATTTTTAAGATTATGAACAAGGACAAGATTTTTATGGTAACGATTCATGTTGTGGCAGGTGTGCTGATGATAGCCGTGTGCTGGACGCCTGCGATTGTTGGTAACATCTCGGTTTGGAACAAACTGTTCTGCTCCGTAGCTATCATTCTCCTGTTGCGGTTCCACTACTGGTGCCAGCAATATGAGCCCTGACACCAGTAGTGGGTTGCTTTCCAAAGCCTTAACGGCTGATTACTCTATGAGTATTAGTATCAACACATTACTATACTCTAATTTAGCTCTGTATTCATTAACATTATCCATTAGATTGTGGCGCTATGATGTGCTCTGCAATGATGGCATATACTTCGCAGTAAAGATCGGTGATGAAGTATTTTTCAAATTCACACCAATTTCCGTCTTCGTAATCTTTGTCACTGTTTTCATACCATGCTTTGAAACATAGTTCACCTTTTTCATTTAATCCGTAAGCATAGAGTTGGATTGGGACATCGTCACCATCACGAGCAAATAACCAATCTTCATCTGCATATTCTGGTTCATCTGACATGACAATGTGGTTGTCGGCATAATCACGCAATAATCTGATGGATTCAGATTTAGCTTCTTGTAATAGCTTTTTGTGAAGTTCCATGTACTTCTCAGGATGCAAATCTTCCATAACGATTAATATTAATGTTTCTTAAGTTTCGAAAGTTGTTAACTTTCTCACTGCTTGTTACCAATATTGTTATTCTCTAGGTTAATTCCGATTTAGTCTTTAGTTTCTTTTCAGATACAAAAGTACAAAATCTTTTTGAATAAAGCAACTACTTATTGAAAAACACCGCAAATAAGCCCTGACACCAGCAGTGGGTTACTCGGCTGGTTACTCCAAAAGGATTCTTTTGGCTGCTGGAATGATAACATCGCGAATGACAGCGTTGTTCATCCGATGTTCACCGTGGAAATCAGCAACCTGAGTGAAATGCTGGGCAAATTCCTCCTTACAGTTGACGAGTGTGTCACCGTCGGCAAAGAAGCCCCAGCACAAGGACTGGTTTTCACTGTTGATGTCGTCAAACATGTGTTGCTCCATTTCCTGGAAATGTTGGATCACTTCTTCGGTGATGGTAAAGAGGGTCATGCCATCGGCTGTCGGCTGGAACCGTTCAAAGGTACCCACCATCAGGACATCAGAGAGCCGTGACATGTGTAGCGCCGGGTTGACGCATATGCGGGGATAATCTGTCAATTGCATAGCGTACATGCCTCCCATGCTGGTACCGATAATGAGGTCTGCATGGTTTTGGGCGCAGTAGTTCTTGATGAAAGGCAAGGCCTCCACTGGATCAATCGGGATGTCGGGAGCTATTACATTGCATTCCTTCATCTTTTTGGCAAGGTATTTAGCGGTTCCGCTTTGGCTACTTGAAGCATAGCCGTGTAAATAGACAATCGTTTTCATTTTCAAATCATTAATGGAATGCTTATGCAGCAAGGGGATGCTGCATAACGGGGTTCAGGTGGAAATGTTTAGTAAAGGCTGTCATTAAGAAGTCGGCTTCTGATCGGTCGAGATTGAAGAGAGTCAATTCAGTTTCATTGTTACACAACATAGCCTGCACATGCTTGTTGTAGAAATAGTTGCGAATGTGATTAATCAGATAAGGATTGTTCATTTTGATGGAAATTGTCATGAGCATAATGATTTTAAAATTCAACATGTTTTTTCTTCACGCACATAATATATTCACAAAAGGGAAAAAATTCAAAATCTCGAGCAACTTTTTTTTCAATGAGTCTCATTGTGAGTATCTTCTTCGTCTATTGAGCATCTGAAGGGTTGTGGACGCTCTGTGGGCACATCAGGATACTGCTTTCTCACAGTTGAAAGTTCACGTTCTTTCACGTCTAATTCGTGCTGCAACGAGGCAATGCGGATCTTAAGGTTATTGATGGTCTCGACAAGATCGGCTAATATGTGCTGTACTGCTTCATCACGGGTAGCAAATGTCGTGTTGTCAATAATCGAATGGGCATCTTTGACAACAACGTCTTCATTACTCATCACTTGACGGTACTCGCTGCCCGAGCGTTTAATCTCAACAATAGTCGCTCGCTTCACGGCATAGCAGTTATGAGGCGAGATATAATACACAGTTTCACCGACTATAGCTCTCGGCTTAAAAAAATGAAGTTTTGGCATTTGTACTCTCATATTCGTTCTGTATTAAGAATGATTATCACACCCTTAATATAGTTAGAAAATGAGAAATTTCAAAACCGAAATTATATTTCAGTTTCAGAACTCCGCTAACTCAATTGAGACACAGCAACTTGCAAAAATGTTAAAAAGCCTTCAATCCAAAACACTTTTTCTTAACTATCCAATAAAAATGGACATTTCAACATTCTAAAGTTCTTCTACTTTAGTTTCTTTATCTTCTTAATCAATCTCAAAACTTCTCCATTTCTATCCCAAAAGCCCATTTTCCTCCTCGTTTATTGTCTTTTCCGCCCCATCCAATTCTCCCGAAAAACCCTTATACATAAGAGATTTAGACAACATTTATTTACTAACATTTAACAACAACAAACAGACAAAACAGAGAGAAGAAAATGAACAATTTACCAAAACTCGTCATGGCCTTATTCGCATTGAGTTCTGTGGTCGACATCGCAGAGAAGATCCACAATTGGGGCCGTGACAAGAAGAACGAGAAAGAAGAAGAGAAGAAACAAGATGAACCGTCACGGGTGTAGCTGCAAAGAAATCAAAAGCAGGAAACGCCATTGACGGAATTGTGATCGTATGCGAAACTATTGCAACGATTCTCAAAAATTCAAAGAAACTGGTGAAGATCCTGGAGAAACTTCGGGGTCCACCATGATGTTATTAACCATTTAACTTACAACGACAACAAATGGAACAAACTACAATCATTCCGCCATCCTACCTTCCAATGGTAGTCGAAGCGGAGCAAACAACAAACATCGGGGAGACTATTATCGACGCTGAAATCATTACTGAAGATACCCGCTCCCCATTCATTGAGGCTAATTCCATTCCAATAACCTTGGAAAGCCTTATGACGGACTGTGTGATACCTAACTTCGCTAAAGACAATGAAGCGGTTCTATCACACTCACAATTTATCGGGGCAACATATCAAGCTATACGTGACTATTATCGGTCAGAGCAAATTGAGGAGCCCCAGGTAAGAGTAAGTCATATTATTCGAGGCAGGATTCCAGAAGCGATAAACAAGAAGAGCTCTGAACTGCTTCCACATGAAATGACTCAATACTACGAGAGAATGGCCTTTTGCATCAACGTACCTAGTATTCATAAGGACGTGAATGGCAACAGGTTGAACTTGTCGGTTGTTGGAGTAAAATCCTATGGCCGAGACAATCTAAACGGGAGACTGACAGCACAGAAATTTTCACTTGCGGTCGGCTTCCAGAATACCGTCTGCTGTAACCAATGCATTTGGACAGACGGCTATCGAGACGAGATTAGAGCAATATCACCAAGCGAGATCTACCAACACTCGCTTCATTTGCTCGACACTTACGACATGGCAAAGCACATCTACCTGCTGAAATCGCTTGAAGACCTTTACCTGTCTGAGACTCAATTCGCATTAATTCTTGGGAAAATGCGCCTGTACAATTATCTCCCAGCTAAGATACAGAGGGAGATACCGAAGATGCTTATCACCGATTCAATGGTGAACAATGTAGCGAGGCAATATTACAGAGACCCAAATTTCAGTGCCGACGATAACGGAGAGCTGAGCATGTGGGATTTCTACAACCTATTGACTGGTGCATGTAAGGGAAGCTATATAGACACTTTCCTGGCAAGAGAGGCGAATGCACTTACAACGAGTCTTGGCATAGCACAGGGACTAAGAAACGAAGACAGTGGGTATAGCTGGTTTATTAGTTAAGCCGGCCGTATGTAGCCATGAACCGAAGAGGATTCACAACAAAATGTGGGTCCTCTTTTTTCATTTAAAGCAAACTAATTATCAACATTTTAAAGACGTGAAAAATGTACAAGATCAATTCATTCAAAAACGCCAAGGAATTCCAAGGTTTATTTGGAATCTCTAACGGCACGAGGAGAAACAAAATCTTACTGGCGCTATTGAAATCGAAAGAGGTGTGGCGCTGGTGTCGAGAACATGGTGACTATGACTTGCTCGGGATATCAAGCATGGCCGAGCTTAAGCAAGTGGTTACAAATAAAATCATCGAAGCTGGCAGGAATGAGAATCTTGCCTATGAAGTGGTTTTAGGTAAGTACGTCTATTACTCAGGTGTCTATGAGACTGACAACGAATACAGAGGTGTGCCTGAAGATGGTACTATAGGCTTTGTGAGATATTACAATCACGAGCGAGGCGATGTGTTTAAAAAAAAGGCGGGTCGATTCTATACCCAACTTATCGAGGAGACATCTATTGGCAAAGCACTTCCACAGCAGGTAAAAGTGTTCCTGGCTGAGGAGTTCTGCATGGACTGGCAGGTTTATGTACAAGGATCACTACCCGAGTTTACACTTCACGTCGACGATAATTTCCAGAAAATTTATAGTAGAGAGGCATGTGAAGGTGATTTTCATTCATGCATGACCGGCAGAGGCTTGCATTCATTCTATAGTGATGCTGTGAAGGCTAAAGCAGCGTATCTGACCAATAAGAACGATAAAGTTATTGCAAGGGCTGTGATTTATACTGCCGCAAAAGACGAGGACGGGAAAGTTTGGAGGCTGTGTGAAAGACAATACAGCAGCGATTCCAACGAGATCCTGAAGAGAGCACTAGTTGACTCTCTAATTCAAGATAACCAGATTGACGGATATAAGTTCGTCGGGGCAGACTGTGGAAATTCAAGAGGTTTCGTCGATAATGAAGGAAACTCGCTTAACTGCAAGAGATTCACTATTTCATGCGACCTTGACTGGGGGGATTATCTCAGCTATCAGGACTCGTTCAAGTGGTATAACATGGACGATAATATAGCCTACAATTATTCTGATTGCGACTACCAATATCGCTTGGACACTACGAACGGCGAGATTGAGGATGAAGAGAGCGCTTACGATGAATATCACGATTGTTCATGTGCAGACACTACTATCGTCTACTATCATGGATCTGAAATGAGTTGCAATAGCGAGGATCTTGATGATTTTGAGGACTATGATGGCGATTGGATTCACTATGAGGATATTTTGGAGTGTCCTTATTGCTCTGGACGTTTTCTTGATCCTGAGTATTATCCACGGGACGAGCACGGGCATAGCGAGCTTCTAAACGAGAACTTCTGCTGTGACGATTGTAAGAATCAGGCAGAGCTTGAATTTAAGAAAAAGAACTGGTTCTACTGCGACTTCGATAAGGAGTATTTCGAGAACGCAGATGAACTTACCACCTACCATGCTTGGAATAAGGAGGAAAGCAAGTACGAAGAGAAAACCATTAGAAAGAAAGTGGTTGACCTTTATGTGGATTGCGAGATACTTCACAAGCATAATAACGAGATTTACGACCAGATTAACGAACAAACCAAGCTTCCTTTTGGCTTTGAGGCAGAGCAAGAGCAAGAAGTCGAGGAGGAAACTTTAATAGCTGTATAACTATGAAACTGCTTAAACGGCTCTACTCGATTCACTCTAAATCGGGCAAGGAGCAAAAGATGATCAAGTTCCTGTTGTGGTACATAAAGCATCACATAAAGGACTGCAAGATTGAACTGGACAAGAAGGTTGGAAACATCTATGTGACAAAGGGTGTTTCTGATACCTATCCATGCTTGGTCGCTCATATTGACCAAGTTCAGACTCAACATTCCAAGGACTTTCAGGCAATAGAGACCCAGGACATCATCTTTGGTTGGAGCCCTAAGAAAAAGCGATTTGAAGGCCTCGGAGCTGATGACAAGAACGGAGTGTGGACTGCATTGAAGTCTCTACAGAATTTCGATGCTTTAAAAGTGGTATTTTTTGTAGGCGAGGAGACTGGATGTGTTGGCAGTAATAAGGCTAACATGGATTTCTTCAATGACTGCCGATTCGTTATTGAATGCGATCGACGTGGGAGCTGTGATTTTATAACTTCCATTTGTTGCACTGAGTTATGTAGCACCGAATTCCTCGAAGCAACCGGATACAAGGACTTCGGTTATCATGAGGAAAACGGCATGATGACTGATGTTGAGACCTTGAAGGAGCAGGGATTGAGCGTAAGCTGCTGTAATATGTCATGCGGCTATTATCAACCTCACACTGACCAGGAATATACAGTAAAGGCCGATTTACTCAATTGCTTGGCATTAGTTGAGCATATAATTGAGAACTGCACTGATGTTTACCCCCACGAGTATGAATATAGAGGTTATGGCAGTATCTATGACGGAGGGTTCTATGACTATTACTATGATGAACTATACGAAATAGTAACCTGTCATCCAGAGCTAAATTTCAATGACATTTGGGCCGTGTTCAAGGACTACTATCCATCAATCAACAAGTTGGAGCTGGAGCAGACCTATGACATGGTCAAAGATGATCTTGAGTATTGGCGAACACGAGACTATATTTAGACATTATTAACCAGCAACAAGGGCTCTCATTTTAACATGGGGGCTCTTGCTGCATAAAAACAAGAACACTATGGCAAGATTTTATTTCAGAATCTACCAAAATGGAGATGAAGACGGCGACAACATTTGGGTTGACGCTGAGAACGAGTGTGAAGCAAGACAAGAAGTTGAACACGAGTACTGGGGCATCGATAGATTAGAGCTCATCAGGACTCAAAAACTTTAATGAATATGGCAAAGACTAGAACAAAAGACAGAACGAAAGCTATGACTATTAAGTATTGGCTTTCTTTGAGTGAAGGGAGCAAACGTAGGGCTTTGACCTATGTTTTCCCAATTCACAAATCAATCGTTGAGATGCTGCTGAACCAAAACCCATCAAGAAAAGACCATTGGTGGCAGTATGTATTCAAGAAGGTGAGGATTCCAGAAGACGGATGTAGTTATAAGACAGTAATTAACAACTCAATCTACTTAATGTAACGATATGGAGACAATCACTGTAAAGCAACTCCTCAAAGCATGTAAAGAGGAAGTCGCTAAAGGCAATGGAGATAAACACATCCTAATCTCTGGCGACGATGAAGGCAATTCGTTTCATGAGTTATTTTACCTTTTCTCACACTTGAAGGGCGAGGATATCAGCTATGGCCTTCCTTTTGGTGTGATCGAAGAAGATGTTAACACTAAATACATTATACTGGGATGAGACTGAGTGAACAGGAATTGCGTTTGGCACAGAAAGACGTGTTTAATGCAGCTAATCATTTTGTGAATGCTGGCTTAAGGTTACAAGGCACTAAGTATGAGAAGAGTTATGATCGGCTATACAAAGGCCTTAATGCTCTAAACAAAAAACTCATAACCGACATCAACAAGAGGAGGAAATGAGCTATGGACAACATCACCAATCAACTAATCATCATTAAACCTGATGATTTAGAAGAAGTTAAGAGTGAACTACGTGAGATAAAAGCTTTTCTGCAAGATCTATTTTCCACAAACCCTATTTTATGTAAGGATGAGTATATTAGCTGCCAAGAGGTGTCAAAAATGCTCAATGTTACTACAAGAACCATAAGTGATTGGACGAAGAAGGGGGTTCTCAAATGCCACAAAGTTGGTAGGAAATTACGATTCAAGCGAAGTGATGTAATTGATTTAATTGAACGTAACAGAATTGGCAATTAACTACTATGGATAGAGATTTTGACTACAACTTGAAAATAGCTGAGTATATCTTTGAGATTTTCAAGAGCAATTTACCTGTTGTTTGGAGCTGGGGTATTGATCCGGCTTCAATACAAGTGATAAATCTGGGCGTTAAGTTTCATGTGCAAGGATTCAAGCACAAGGGTTACGTACAGGTGGTATATAACGAAGGAGAAGATTTATTCGAAGTTTCACTGATTTCTGAAAATGACAAAACAGTGAAAACTACAGAACATATCTTCCTTGGTGACTTGATTTCTGTGATAGATGATGCTGTGGAGAAAACTGATAATTACAGCGAAAGGATTTGTCAGGAATACGGCATTGTCACAGGATAGTAACACTAGTGCTGCCGATGAGCCATTAGTGTATTCATTTCATGGGTGTATTCAAATAAGTCTGTAAAGGCTAATGGATACACCCTTTCAATATATTCTTTTAATTCAAAGATTAAAATGGATACAAAAAAGAAACAAGCTGTGATTTATGCCAGGGTGAGTTCTGAAAATGACAGGCAGGACACATCACGACAAATCACAGACCTTCAAAAATTCAGTGAAGCCCAGGATATGGAAATCGTCAAAATCTACGAGGAGCATATTTCAGGGGCTAAGAAAAATGAGGAGCGACAAGTTCTGACTGAGTGCCTTGATTACTGCACTAGGAACCATGTCGATTACCTCCTACTATCTGAACTGAGCCGCTTAGGGAGATCGACGCTGCAAGTGCTGAAATCCCTGGAGCAATTACATGAGGCTAAGGTGTCAGTGTACATTCAGAACCTTGGCATATACTCGCTTCAGGACAACGGCGAAGTGAATCCAATTGCATCCATCCTCATAACCGTTTTAGCTGAGATGGGCAATATCGAGAGGAGTAACATCCAGTATCGCTTGAATTCAGGACGGGCCCAATATGTTATGAATGGTGGAAAATTAGGACGCAAGGCAGGGAGCATCAAGAGCGAGGACAAAAAACGTGAGGAATACAAGGAGGTCATATCGCTGCTTAGACGGGGCTACTCCATCAGGAATACAGCGAAACTGACCGGAAACTCTATTTCAACTGTACAACGAATTAAAAACCAATTTGTGAAATGAAACGACTGAGACAACGACTGATGATATGGATTGTTAAACACTCCATTTTCATCGACCCCTGCCCACTACCTGGACAAAAGATGTGGGAGGTTAAAGTAGACGGTGAGACTGTCTATATAGAGAGTAACAACCGAATGTTCGCTCACCTAAAGGCTAAAATATGCTATCCTAGAGCCAAGAACATTCAAGTAATTAAACCATTAAATATTGATAATTATGCCTAACTGGTGTTTTGCAGGGGTTCGTGTTACTGGCCCCAAAGATGAAGTGAAAAAACTTTATCACATGATGAAAAACCTACAAGAGATGAAAGAGCCGCTAGTCGAGAATGGTTTCGGCACGGCATGGTATGGAAATTTGGTCCATCTGCTCGGTGGCGACTGGAATATAGTGTACTGTCGTGGCAGCTGGAGTGACCTGAAACTGATGGCTGACGATGTATTAGCCTGGAACGACGAAACAGCTTGGGGACCGATGACCGAGGTGTTTGAGCTGATTGAGAAAGCCATGCCCGAACTGAAGGTCTGGTACATGGCCGAAGAAGAAGGCATGGAGATTTACGTGACCAACGATGCAGATGGGATTCTCTTTCCTGAGCGCTATATATTAAGAAGCGATTGCGACACGGAATACTATGCAGACCTCCCAACCCTGTTAAAAGATGCCTCAGCCATGCTCAAACAGGAAATCAAGAGCAAGGAGCAACTGTTAGCCATTATTGAGGAGAAAGACGACTGGGCATTTCACGAATTTGAAGTGGAAGGCTAAACTATCAACTGCATTTTACTAACCATAAAAAAGGCCACCAAGAGCACGACTTAGTTTTGTGACTCCTGGTGGTTTCTTTTTCGCCAATGTAATAGCTAGTGCCTACCTTTTTTATTATATATTCGTAATAATCTCTTTTTACTTATTTTTATACCTTTATTCTTGATATTCTTATAATTAGAATTCGCTGATTTACTAAAATCAATAATCTCCATAATATCATCATCGTTGAGCTTGAACTTGATACCCCTAGCGTCGCAATACTTATAGAGGGTGCTGATGTGGATTGGGAACTGCGAGTTGATCACCTGCCAGTTCTCTTTAACCGATAGAGCTGGGTTGTAGATCGCACTAATTCGTTTATAGTTAATCTCCCTAATCAGAGCTTGTGTCTCGCCAATGTTTTTACTTACACCAGGTTTGATAATGATGCCCGATTTTGGTCTCTTAGCCTTCAATTCCTGGATAGTGCCAGCATATTTCTCCTCCAGCTGCTCAATGCAATTGTTAAAGCAGCTCTCAACGTTCTTTACCAAGCAGTCAATTGTGATAGTACCATCACTATTATCGTAAAACCTGTGTAGGTCCTCATAGGCATTAAATAATACTGTGGTTGGGTCAACTTCTGGCTTCATTATTCTTCGCAAGCACATTCTTGTATATAAAGACTTCCTGCGTCCCTGCCCATCGGCAAGCTTATACTCATCCACTGTGTAAGGCAAGCAGAAGTATTCATCATCTATGAGCTGGTAAGTGTCGTTAATCCACTCATCGCTCTCGGGCCGATAAAAATACTTGAACTTATGACGATTAAAGCGCATGAAAGTGTCGTAATCCTGTAGTTGCATATCGTGAACTACCTCCTTATCAATATCACAAGGGGTGGTCTCATTTTCGCAAATGTAATAGCTAGTGCCTTCCTCTTGTTGTTTATCTTGTTTAAATATAGCTATTAATTTACTATAATCCTGTACTATAGAAGTAATGTATGTCTCTTCATTACCATAACAGCCATTGAAATATTGGCTTCTCCTTTTTCCGCAGTCATCATCAAGCAACTCATGTGTATCTTCAACAATTCGTGTGTTAATAATATGGCTGGCGATAGTGAAGCAGTCATAATCCAGGAGTGTCGAAAATACATAAACCAAGTGAAATCTACGGCTCATAATACCGTTTTTTTCAAGACCGTCACTATAAGACATGTAAGCGCAACTAGGCTTGATAGTTAGACAGTCAATATAATCGCCAACATCGCTATAGGTAGTATAGTCAATATCTACGAAAATGGCTTGACTTGCCTTGAAAAATGCATCGCGCTTAAATTCCAACTTCATGCAGCCTTTGTTAGGGCCACGCCGATATACAGGGTATCGGGCGAATGTAGCACCGTCTTTGCCAGTGAAGTAGTATTTCTTATTTTCCTCATACTCAAATAGATTGCAGAACGAGTGACCCTGCTCAGCTAGCGACAGGAACTCATCAATAGTGATTTCTCGCTCTTTAAAAGCCATCTTGTGACGGCCGATGGATTTAGCACCAGCAGCAGTCAAGCAAGCTAATGCATCTTTTTTGTTCTTGTAACTCTCTCTTGAAACATTTATTATAAACATCGTTCGCGTGTGTTTTAAAATTATTAAAATGGCCGGTGACGTTAGAATCAACGACCATCATCATCTGGTCTTTAAGCTGCAGAGACTAAGGCTAGAACTGCTTGTTGTAGGCTTTGCTTCTGCTTAGCCCATCTCAGCTTAGCAGCCTCCGAAATTTTCCTCTTGGTTTCATCGGAACGTTTAATCCCTGTTAGTTTTTGGGATATTTTAGCTTTGGCTTCGGTAGTGTGATGCAACCCCTTCATTCCACGGCCATAAGATTGATTGTACCCATTATTGACACTATCGTTCTCAATTATCTTGATTTCCTCAAGGACATCAAGCTGCCTGTCCCGCTCTTCCTCAGTTGGTGCCTTAATTTCAATGACTTCCAACAGCCAATCAGTCTCGCTTACACCATTTTCTTCTCGGGCTTTATTGATTTTTTTACCAGCGTAAGGATTATTGGTGTCTCTCCACTGCGAGTTTCTATGCTCGATATCAACGGTTTGGCCGACATACTTCTTACCAGTAGATTTTAAGGTGCGTATATAGATATAACCCTTTAACAAGTAAGTCAAGTCAGTCCCTATAATACTTGGAGCAATTATAGCAGTTCTTACATTGCTGTCATCAACGAACAGTAATTCTCCTCGTTTAAGAGCCTCATTGAAGCCCTTCTTACCACCCAACGCCTTCTTAGCAGTCAGGCGGTCACAATAACTTTTCTTCGTAATCTTGCTATAAATCATTTTTGTTGTTAGTGTTAAGGTTAGAGACATCTTCTGCCTCTTCATTAGCCAGCCGAGGATGTTTGGTCTTTCTGCTAACTATCTGTAGGTCAACTCCTTTTTTTCTTAAGATGTTGCACCAATCGATGATACTGCTTGATGCTTCTCTGCCGCCTTGGAGCTATAGCATACAGATCACCGAGCCCAATCTCAATCTCTCCTTCGCCACGACTATAGGCTGAGTCGAATTCTGGCGAATACTTCCGCAAGCCTTCCACGTCCAAGTGAAAGAACCGCTCTTCTACAAGCGATGAATGCTGGTAATCACTCATGGTCAAAAGGTTAAAACCAGTTCTATCCCCTTGTCAGGTATTTTCTTGACCTGAACGTCCTTAAACTTCGAGGCCCCATTCATTTTACATAGCTTGCGAAAAAATGAATAAAACTCGCCGAGCTTAATATGGTAGTAATAGCCAGGATATTGGGGAAGGTAGCCGAATCTGTGACCAGTGATAATGTAAACAAACTCTTCACGAATTTTGTTTGGATCTTGGTCCCACTCATGCTTGTAATCAGGCTTCAAGTGAATCGGCCATAAGAACACTACATTTTTGCTCTTTGAGTCAGCGGCAACCATGAATGGCACCTCTTGGTCTTGCTTCAAAAAGGATGTCAAGTCTTTCCGCATTTCCCCCTCGAACACAGAGGGTTGGGCAAAATCAAGCTCCCTGATCTTGCCACCTACATAAATTTTTTTCTTCATAGTTTAAATAATATTTAAAGTTACCCCTCGAGCTGCTAGTTTTTTTACCAAACCATTGTAGGAATCACGACGACGGCGAGAGCGATAACAGATTGTTAATAGGTCCTGCAAGCGAATATCAATGCAGTAACCTGGAGCTAGAGGAGTCCCGTTAAACAGAGCTACCTCAAGCCTTTGTATATCCTCAGCAAGATTGACCTTAGGGGTCATCTTCTTGACTGGGGACGCGCATTTCTCACTTTTAACAGCAGGTGGTGGCAGATTTGCGCGAGTCCCTGCCCACTGCTGTGCCTCGTCTCCCGTTAGGGTGTCAAAGAGGGCTTGATATAATTGAACAAACATAATTCTACTCATAAGGTGATGATGTGTGGTGAATCGCAAAAATTCACTTTCAATTCACTTATAAGGAATGATGGCTTGCTTTATCAGAATTTTTCTTGTTTCAGAAACCACCAATCGAAAAACTGCTACTTTTTCTACGGCAACTTGGGGTCAATATGCTCGAAATCTTGTCGATCTACAGAAATAAATTAGCATTAAGAGGCTGTTTTTGTGTAAAATTATTAACTTTGCAGTCATTATAGCACAACTACAATCACCACCTATTTTCACGAAACAAACAATGATCAATATAAGAAAACTTGAAGCAGAATTATGGGAGTCGGCCGACTTGCTTCGTCAGGGCAGCAAATTGACCAGTAGTCAATACTGCATGCCAGTGCTTGCACTGTTGTTCCTGCGCTATGCTTATAGCCGATACAAGATGGTCGAGGCCGAAATTCTCGAGACCCGCCCAAAGCGTGGAGGCCGTGTTATGCCTGTCGAGGCTAGCGATTTTGCTGCTAAGAGTGCCCTATATCTTCCCCGTGAGGCGCAGTTTGATTACCTCGTTAATCTTCCCGACAACATTATCGAGGCTCACCTCAAGAACAAAGACGGCCAGGATATAAACTCACTAGGCGAGGCAGTTAACAATGCGATGCAGCTTGTCGAGGATCAGAGCGAGCAGCTGACTGGTGTGCTGCCTAAGACCTATACGATGTTCGCCGACGACCTGCTTCGTGAACTGTTACGCATCTTCAACAATAAGACAATCGACGAGGTGGGAGGCGACATTATAGGTCGAATCTATGAATATTTCCTCTCCAAGTTTGCCAAGGCCGTGGCGAGCGACGATGGAGTGTTCTTCACACCAAAATCACTGGTGAAGATGCTTGTTAACGTTCTTGAGCCCGAGCGTGGAATTATGCTTGATCCCGCTTGTGGCAGTGGCGGCATGTTTGTGCAGACTGGTGATTTTGTTAACGCTGCGGGCTTGAATGCCAATAGCCAGATGACTTTCTACGGTCAGGAAAAGGTGGAGTATAACGCTCAGCTGTGTCTCATGAACATGGCAGTGCATGGCTTGAACGGGCGCATTATCTCGGGCGACGAGGCTAACACCTTCTACCATGATGCTCACAACTTGGCGGGTAAGTGCGACTATGTGATGGCTAATCCTCCCTTCAATGTTGATAAAGTTAAGGCTGAGTCAGCAATGAATGCTGGACGTCTGCCCTTCGGCCTGCCTGGTGTAAATGCCAAGAAGAAAGAGGTGGGTAACGCCAATTACCTTTGGATAAGCTATTTCTATGCTTACCTTAACGACCATGGACGCGCTGGATTCGTGATGGCCAGTTCGGCTACCGACAGTGCCAATAAAGATCGAGACATCCGTGAGAAACTGGTGCGCACTGGTGATGTGGATGTGATGGTGAGCGTGGGTAACAATTTTTTCTACACCCTGTCGCTGCCATGCTCTCTATGGTTCTTCGACAAGGCTAAGCGCAACGAGAACCGCGACAAGGTGCTCTTTATCGATGCTCGCAACTATTACACCGTGGTCGACCGAACTCTCAACGAGTGGAGCGAGTGGCAGCTGCGCAACCTACAGGCCATTGTGCATCTCTATCGTGGTGAGCAAGAGAAATACCAGCAATTATTACGTGATTACGGCCAAGCCATCGACGAGGCGGTAGCGGCATTGAAGGAGCAAGCCCAGCCCTTCAGCGACCTTATTGATCAAGACACTCGTGGCCACTTCTTGGGCCTCATGGGATGGATTGATGACGCTGGGCATGATTATACCGAATTGCGTCAGCGGGTTGATGACCAAATTCGTCAGACTAAGATGTGCATGAAGTCTGCCGAAAGTTTAATCAACAAGCGCACCGTCAAGGCAATGCGTCAAGAGGGAGAAGCCTTTTGTGCTGTGCTTGGCGAGATTATCAAGGTGATAGATGAGCATAACTGGCTTACCGAGAAATTTGGTGATGACGGTAAGTATCAGGACGTGCTTGGCTTGTGCAAACTAGCCACTATCCAGGAAATAGAGGAGAAGAACTACTCACTCACTCCTGGTGCCTATGTTGGCGTTGCTGAAGCAGAAGATGACGGCGTGGACTTCCACGAGCGCATGACCGAGATTCACGACAAACTCAACCGTCTTAACACCGAGGCCAACGCACTTATGACCGATATCCTTAAAGAGTGGGAGGGACTAAAATGAGCGAGTGGAAGAGTGTGAAATTGGGAGAGCTTTGCGAATTCATTAATGGAGGCGCATGGAGTGATAAGGAATATGTTCCATATGGTATTCCTGTTTTAAAAGTAACCAATTGCAAAAATGATGGATTCACATTAGACTCGTTAAGTTATTTGCCTGAGTCATCAAGAGAGAAATATTCTAAAAATCGACTTTATCTACATGATGTTATAATAGCAACTGTTGGCTCTCATCCCAATCTGATAAATTCTGCCGCTGGTCGATCCTCAATTGTGAACTCATTTGTCGAAGGTTTTTATTTAAACCAAAATGCAGTATGTATAAGGACAAAAGATGAAAATATTCTTAATCAACTATATTTTGGATATTATTCAAAGTATTACCTTTTTCAAAATTTTATTCAAATGAGAGGAAAGGGCGCTGCAAATCAAATGCGAATAGCCATAGGTGCAATTAAGGATTATCCAATGCCTTTGCCTCCTATTGATGTACAGCGAAATGTTGCCGAGATTCTCAGCCGCTACGACTCGCTAATTGAAAATTATCAGCGGCAGATTAAATTGTTGGAAGAAGCAGCACAACGACTCTATAAAGAATGGTTCGTTGACCTCCACTTCCCAGGCCACGAAAACACCCCCATCATCGACGGCATCCCTCAAGGATGGGAAAAGAAAAAACTGAGTGAAATGGCTGATATTATTATGGGGCAGAGTCCTAAATCGGAATATTATAACAAAGAACATCAAGGACTTCCTTTTCATCAAGGTGTTGGTAGTTATGGCAGCCGTTTCGTCATCGATGATGTTTATAGTACATCTTTAACGAGGGTAGCAAAACCTAATAGTGTACTTTTCAGTGTTAGGGCTCCAGTTGGACGTCTTAATATCACAAAAAACAAAATTGTGATTGGTCGTGGCATTGCAGCAATCAATCATAATCAAGGGTATCAATGTTATTTGTTTTATCTTTTAAAAGAGCGATTCTTTAAAGATAATATCATTGGAAATGGAGCAATTTTCGCTTCTATTTCTAAAGATGAGTTACATAACCTGTCTTTCTTGACCCCAAGTGAACATCTTATCAAAAGATTTGATGATATCGCTTCTAATTATGATAGAAGAATATTGTTTATAGATAATCAGATCCGCAACCTCAGCGAGGCTCGCGACCGCCTGCTGCCAAAGTTGATGAGTGGGGAGATAGAGGTGTCTTAACGCGCTAAAAAATAAATAATTATGGCAAAGGATTTCAGTGAAGACATATTGATACAGAAGAGTGCAGCCGACCTTATGGAGAATGAACTGGGATGGGAGTCGGTGTATGCGTTCGATAGTGAGGTGTTGGGGCTTAACGGCACCCTAGGACGCAAAAGCTATCATGATGTGCTGCTCACGGCCCGCTTCTCCCGAGCATTGAAGTCACTGAACCCCTGGATGACTGATATGCAGGTTAGCGAGGCTATTGAGCGCATGACTGAGTACATGAGCTCACAGACGCTGATGCAGATTAACGAGCAGAAGTACCGACTCATCCGCGATGGCATCCCAGTTACCAGAACTAAACCTAATGGCGAGGCCGAGGAGGTAAGAGCCCGTGTAATTGATTTCGGTTCGCCCGAGAAGAACGATTTCCTGTGCGTGCGAGAGCTATGGGTTTATGGTGCGGTCTATCACCGCCGTGCCGATATAGTAGGCTTCGTTAACGGCCTGCCACTGCTGTTTATCGAACTTAAGAATCATGATGTCGCTGTTGAGGATGCCTTCAATAATAACTACCGCGACTACCTCGACACCATTCCACAGTTGTTCCACCATAACGCTTTTGTGATGTTCAGTAATGGACTGGAGGCACGAGTGGGCACGATCGACTCAAAGTGGGAGTTTTTCCATGAGTGGAAACGTCTCACCGAGCTGGACGCTGGTAACATAGAACTGCCAACGATGCTCAGGGGAATCTGCAAGAAAGAAAACTTCCTCGACCTGCTGGAGAATTTTATCCTCTATGATCACTCAGGCGGCAATACAGTCAAAATATTGGCACGCAATCACCAATATCTGGGGGTGAACCAGGCGGTGGAGATGTACCGTAATCGTGAGTATTTGAACGGAAAGCTGGGTGTGTTCTGGCATACTCAGGGCAGTGGAAAGAGTTATTCAATGCTGTTTCTGGCTCAGAAAATCAGGCGCAAGTTTGAAGGCTCGCCAACTATAGTGGTTCTTACCGACCGTGACGAACTGAACAAGCAGATTAGCGACACTTTCGAGAACTGCGGAATGCTGGGCAAAGTCAAGGCCAAGGAGTTTATCGCCAGTAGCGGAGAAGACCTGAAAACAAAACTTAAAGGTAATCGCTCCTTTATCTTCTCTCTTATCCAGAAGTTCAATGACAAGAACGCTACGCCCATCTATCCCGACCACGACATAATAGTAATGAGTGACGAGGCTCACAGGACTCAGAATGGTATCTTTGCCGATAACTTGATGCACATGCTACCCACAGCGCATCGCATCGGTTTCACCGGAACTCCACTGCTGAGCCACGACCATATCACAGAGCGAACTTTCGGTGGCTATGTGAGTATATATGACTTCAAGCGTGCCGTAGAGGATAAGGCTACAGTACCGCTCTATTATGAAAACCGTGGAGAGCGACTGCAGGAGCTCAAAAATCCCGAAATAAACGAGGAAATCGCTGCTGCCCTTGAAGATGCTGGTGATATGGACCCTTCACAGCAAGAGAAGCTGGAGCGTGAGTTCGCTAAGGAAGTACACCTTCTCACAGCCGAGAAACGACTGCGTGTTGTAGCCCGCGACTTTGTTAAGCATTATAGCGACCTGTGGACCTCGGGCAAGGCAATGATGGTGAGTTACAACAAGGTTACCTGCGTGAGGATGTTCAACTATGTACAGGAATACTGGCAGGAGGAAATCGCTGCTCTTGAGAAACAAATAAACACCTGTACCTCACAACAAGAGACGCAAGAATTGAAGCGTAAACTGGAGTGGATGCAGGAAACCGAAATGGCGGTAGTGATCTCGCAGGAGCAAAACGAGATAGACACCTTCAAGAAATGGGGGCTCGATATCTTGCCGCACCGTGAAAAGATGATGAAACGGGAACTGGATAAGGAGTATAAAGATCCAGCTTCTAAACTGAGGGTGGTGTTCGTGTGTGCCATGTGGTTGACAGGATTTGATGTGAAAACGCTTTCATGCCTATATATCGATAAACCAATGAAGGCTCACACCCTGATGCAAACCATCGCCCGAGCTAATCGCGTGGCCGAGGGTAAGACCAACGGCCTGGTGGTGGACTATATCGGTATTGTGAAAGCTCTGCGTCAAGCGCTGGCCGATTATACCGCTAATAGCGACGGAGGCGACGGTAACGACCCAACCATCGACAAGAAAGAGCTGATAGCTAAAGTTCTTGAGACAATAACTGCTGCACAGGCTTTCCTTAAAGAGCATAATGTGAACTTGAACGCGCTGATTGAGGCCGAGGAGTTCAATAGATTATCACTATTGAAGGCCGCTGCTAATGCCATGTGCGAGACCATTGAAATCAAGAAGACATTCAGTATAATGGCCTCCAGGCTGCTAAATCTGTGGAAATACCTTGACCGCGATGACATCACCATCGAAATGAAACGGCACAAGGACGCTATCCAGGCCATTTACAAGCAGCTGCAGAAGAAACGCAAAGATGCCGACATTACCGACCTTAGCGTAGCCATTAATGCCATTGTAAACGACCACCTTGAGATGGAACCGTCAATGGTGGCTGAACCTATGGTGGGACGCAGATTTGATATCAGTGGCATTAACTTCGACCTGTTGAGGCAAGAGTTTGCTAAAAGTAACGAGAAAAACCTGATATTAAAAGACCTGCTGGAGCTGCTACAGGAACGACTCGACAAGATGCTCTCAGCCAACCCATCCCGCATCAATTTCTATGAGCGCTACCAAAAGATTATCGAGGATTACAACCAGGAGCAGGACCGCGTAGCCATCGAGAAGACTTTCCAAGAACTCATGGATCTTACCAAGAGCCTGAGTGAAGAGGAGAAGCGCTATGTGAGGGAAGGCTTCGAGAACGATGAGCAACTAACGATGTATGATATCCTCATTAAGGACGACTTGACCAAGAACGAGATCAAGAAAATCAAGGAGGTTGCTGTGGAGCTGCTTGACAATATTAAGGAGCAACTGGCAACGATGGACCACCCGTTCGAAAAACGCGAGACCAAAGCGGCTATAATCGTTACCATCCGCGATACCCTGTGGCAAATGCTCCCCGAAAGCTATAGCGACGAGAGCATCGACACTTATAAGGACGCTGTCTATGAGTACGTGCAGCAGCACTACGGCGGCGTAGCGTAAAATGCTTAATTTGAGATATAAGTAAGGGCGAGCCTAAGAACTCGCCCTTGTTTCGTATTACCCTAACAATTAATAATTTATTCTCGGAGTAGGATAATTGTGATACTGTTTTCCTTGAAGGAGGTCACCATTAGCTTTCGCCGATCTTCTCTTGCCGTCGAAGCCAACACTACCTACCTGCTTGAAGAAGAAAGCTGTTCCGCTAGCATCAGCCAATTGTTTGACAGACAACGCCCAAGACTCTTGCATCTGGCGAGCGCATTTGCCACTCTCACCACCAACAATTATCCAGTCGACTCCATCGAGATTGAGTCCAGCGGCTACTATATCGTCCAGCAAAGGCTCAGCGCTTATAAAACGCACAGGCGCTGCGATACGGCGCAGGTTCTCAATTCGTGGCAGACTCTGTGGGTGTCCGCACGTCACGCCCACCCAGAGGTTAGCTGGTACCTTGTGAGTCGAGAAGTAGAGTTCCATTCGCTCTGCACGCTTAGTGAGTACTTGATAGACAACCTTAGGGGTCTGCTCTACCATAGCCATCACATCGTCAATAAAACTATCCGTTACAGCAGAATGGAACAGATCGCCCATCGAAACCAAGAAGCAGCTCGTGGTTTTTCGCTTGTTTGCAGCATCTTTGAGCTGCTTAGTAATCACGTCAGGATGCATAGCTGGAGTAAAGCCTTGAGAATATTTAAGAATACCCATTGCTTTCAATCTCTTAGTCATCACACGCGCGTAACAATGATCACACTCGGGAGTACCAGCGTGACTACACCCAGTTACAGGGTTTAAGGACTTGTCTGTCCATATGATTTTTGTCTTATTCACATTAGTGTCCACTAAAAAATCATAAAAGTTCTTTGAAATATTTGATATTCAGTT
>ERZ842401.1131-NODE-1131-length-38963-cov-6.282127_pt1 | contig 38963 bp, 36 predicted proteins | sample MGYA00521270_ERZ842401 | MGnify/ENA primary metagenome ERZ842401 (study PRJEB31892, sample SAMEA3878208) | bioreactor metagenome | biome: Moose rumen | place: Sweden | collected 2011-10 | study: EMG produced TPA metagenomics assembly of the PRJEB12797 data set...
ACACAGAACTGGCAAAACTGGCCAAGTATAATCAAAGCGGGAAAGCAGAATTCATCGCTCTGTATGGTCGGCGCCGTGTAGGAAAGACCTCGCTAATCCGCTACTACTTTAAAGACAAGTTTGACTTCTTTGTCAGTGGTGTTCTGGAGGGTGTCAAAGAGGATCAGAAAAAAGCCTTTCTGGGAGCTCTGGCAAAATACGGATACTATGGGCCCAAACCCAAGAACTGGAATGAAGCATTCAAAGCTCTTGGAACCATTATCGCCAAAAACAAACGCAAGAAGCGCTGTGTGGTCTTTATCGATGAGGTTTCCTGTTTCGACTTTGAGTACTCCAACTTTGTCAAAGAACTCGGTATCTTCTGGAACAATATCGCATCCTGGGCCGACAATGTCTTTCTGGTGATATGCGGTTCCGCTACGTCCTGGATGATTCGTAACATTATTGATAATCGCGGAGGCTTACACCGCCGTCCTACCCACGAAATACACCTTCGTCCATTCAGCCTATATCAGGCCGAGATGTACTTCAAAGCCAAGAATTACAAATGGGACCGTATGACCGTCCTTCAGTTATATGCTGCACTTGGTGGCGTTCCATACTACTTCTCTTTGCTTGATCCGGCCAAGAGTTCAGCAGAAAATATAGACATGCTATTCTTCTCCACCAATGCAGAATTCAAGAACGAATTCCGGCGGCTCTACAAATCCCTTTTCCGGAACCCGGAAAAGTATATGGATATCATCAAACTTCTTGCATCCAGCCGGAAGGGAATGACCCGAAAAGAAATATCTGAGGCACTGAAAATCAGTTCTGGAGAAGAGTTCACCAATCTCCTCAAGGATCTTGTGTACTGCGACCTTATCAATTACTACAGCATTTGCGGAAAAAAGAATTCCGGCCTATACAGACTGGTAGATTTCTTCACCATCTTCTATCTCACATTCTGCGACTCAACCGTTACGGACCGTGCCTTCTGGCGTCATACACTAAACACTCCTAGGCAAAACACCTGGTACGGACTCGCTTTCGAGCGCATTTGCATGTTCCATATTTGGGAAATCATTCAGTCGCTCCGTCTGGACACCATGCTCACCAAATATTACTCTTGGCGCAACAAGCCTGGCAAACCTGCGGGCCAAATTGATATGATTATCGAACGCGCCGACGGAATAACCGACATTTGTGAGATGAAGTATTCGCGCTATGAATACACCCAGGACGCCGAAGAGAGCAACAAGCTCGAACATCGTATCCAATCCTTCCAGGCCGAGTATCCCAATCATGAAGCCATACAAACTATACTTGTTACCACCAAGGGATTAACGCAAGGTGAGCACAGCAGTGATTTTGATAGGGTTCTCACAATGAAAGACTTATTCGTTGAAAACACAGAAGAGTTTTAAGCCAAAATCGCTTTTTTAAGTCACTTTTGGCGGAACTTTCCGTTACACAATCATATAGATGAGTTTTAGGCGAATGTAGTAGTCAAATCATTCAAACCTGCAATAGCTTTCATCTTTTACTTTCATAGGTCAGGTTGTTTTAGATTCAATTTCTTTGTGAATAAGTTGAGTAATTTCTTGTTAGCTAAAGGATTGCCAATAAAAACAGGAGTCCCCTCGCTATCTATCAAGAACGTATGTAAAATTGAACTTGGCGGTATGCCAGAATTTGTGTTTTGAAATTGATTGTTGATATCTATATAGATGGGAAAGTTATAGCCGCCACTATTTTCGCTCAAAAGCCTAATGATATGTTCTACCATGTCAGCACGGGGAGAAAAGATCACCATCAACGAAAAAGCTTCCGTTACTTTGGATAAAGAGTCTAATCTATTAAATTGAGATACATTTGCTATAGCACATTCAGAACACTCAAAACTTGATACAAAATGGATTAGCTTATAATCTTTTTCTTTATGAAATGTATCAATGTTGTTCTTGTTCAAAACAAGGAAGTTTTCGTGTAGAACAATTTTTGACGCCTTAAGCTGCCTATATTCCCTTCTGATAAGACCCTCTTTACACTATATAACAACTAACGCTATAAGTAACACCCTTAATAATTTCATAGCAATCAAATAGTTCGGTATCTTTAGTTTGTCAAAATATCTTTAGAGAAAAAGATTTTAAGCAAGTATGTCTTTTCTGTCTCTATCTGGTGCTGTTCTGCAAATGAAGAAATTGCCTTAAACATTGGCCCGTGGTTCTTTTCATTATCTACCATATAGTTAAATATCATAAGGAAGGAAGAGTCGTTTGACGCAAGAAATCTTATATCACCATCGTTTGGAGAAGTTGTCCATCTAAACCCTTTATGTGTATTTCTTTCAAAGACGAATGAAACGTCATCTGCCCTGGGACCGGCACAGCGGAAATAAACATAATTCTTTGTCTGATATAAATCCAAGGGTAATTTATAGTAATCTGAAGACATATATGCACCTATGTCTTCATCGGCTTTCTTATAAAAGAACCTCGCTGGTATGTTCTTTTGCCCAAAGTCGGCCTTGAGAAACGGATATATTCCGTCCTCTCCCAGAAGGTAAAAAACGTTTTCATTGTTTTGAGGTCTCAAAAAATACTTATTCCCAGATGACTGTGTGATATTAAACAGAGAAAAAGTACAGTCCTCTCTATCAAGAAACTCCTTAACCAGTCTGCCAGAACCATCAACTGCAAACAACAGGGGATCTCCTGTTGTTTTATTATCGCGGAATTTGGGAGCAAAAGACGAAAATACATATACACCATTTGTCCCAAAAGGAGCAACCGCATCGCATGGTGATTTCAAATTAAGTGAAAAGCTGGAGGATTCCTCTTTATCATATATCGGGAAATAATGTATTGTCTGATTGTCAAGTATTATCAGAGTATCTCCCCTTAATGCAATGTCAGAGGCAGACACATACTCATTGGAGGCTCGACCTTTCATTGCAGGCTGACGTACTTTTGAACAATTATCCTCAAAAAGAAGAATTTGGCCCGTTGCATCAAGCAACAAAAAATCTCCTTTTGCGGTAAGCAGAATCTTAGAAACAACTCCAAACGGCAAAGAGTCGTTAATTGGAATAAACTCAATTTCTTCTATATAGTCAGATATGTCTGATGCTTCTGGTGCTTCAGATATGCTATAAACAGGTATATCCTCCTGATTATTATTGATACAGCCAATGACGACAGCTACAACAAGCAAGCCCATAAAAAACAGAGATGTCTTTTTCATAATTCTATCCTTTTATAAATGTAATAACTCAAGAAAATTAATAGGTTACATTTTACAGAGCAAATATAACTATTTTATATTTATGTGCAACTATTTTATTTAGTTTATAGGCGCAAAACTATTCCGTTACACAATCATACATGAGTTTTTAGACTGAAACGTGTGCGGTTATGTGCGGTTGGTGATATAGAACTTGGCAGCCGGATTCTCTGCAATCTGCGCAGCACGATCATCGCTGAATAAAAGGTCCGGACGATATGAGCCTTTTCGGGCTTCCTCAAGATAAGAAAGTTCATCCTCAGTGAAAGTGGTAAACCGGGATAAGCATTTTACGGCTTCTGATGTCATTAAGTCCTTGTCCACAAAGCCATAACCTGTCTTGAGCATAGGAAACAACTGCCTTTTGAAATCCCGAAAGGGACGCCTGCCAATAGCCTCAAGAGCCAGAGGAATGTCAACGCCCCGTGACAAGGAAAGATAGTAGGCGACGCATTTGCGAATCTGTGATGCGGATTCAGCATCACTGTATAACCCCTTTTGCTGCATCGTATAGGCGTCGAAGATATCACGTGGCGTGTTCCTTTCTAGCAGGGCCTTAAGTTTGGCACCAAATAGCTCATATTCAGAGAGTGTACGGACAAAGAGTTTTTCCTCCGGGAAGAATGGGTTGCAGGCTTCTCACACAACCGTTTCATAGGCATGACATCGGGAAAGGCAGTTGATGTCCAGTTTGATCTTATCGCGGTTGCCGGTAGCACTCTTGTAATAGAGTTCCTCCTGATGGATGGCATAATTGGGACGAGATTCACTGAGGAAATACCCCATGGATGTGGCAAGATTCCGTATTTTAGCCAATACCTTACTCTTGACTGCGAGCATTTCCTCCTTTGGCGTATTCCGAGCGAGATCGAAGTCAAGATCAACACTCAATCTTGGAATTTCGCTATAATGGATGATATTGATGGCCGTGCCACCCTTTAGCGTCAGGTTCTCAGAGAGAAAAGCATCCTCGTTGATAGCCCGCAGGAGTTCCAGCAGACGCATGGTTTTCTCAATGGAGGCCTTCGGGTATCCAGTTGTCACCATCAAGTTTCGAAGTAGTTTTTCAGTATATGACTTCAGTTCCATATTCGGTTCCTTTAGCTATCAAGTTGCCCAAATTCTTCGGAACGAACATATTCCACCCAGGAATAAACACCAAGGCTTTGTCTCCGTCGGTAAGTTTGTTCTTTACGCCGCTTCCCTTGATACGGCAGGTATTCAGAAACTTATCGTCCACGCCAATGCTGCTCTGAAAAAGGGAAAGAAGATATCCCGTCCGGCTCCACAGGGAGGCGTTGTCGTAGGCCTCCAGGCAGACAAGCATATCTTTTTCTTTAAGCTTCCCGCAGGGGATGGACGAAAGCGCATAGAGCAGTTCTTCCAGCCCTCCTGCAAGATCGATGTGACGGATGCAGTCCACCACGGTCTGTGACAGAGAGGTGACCACAATGGGATTTCCAGCCGAATCCTTGCTGTTAACGACATTGTAGGTGAACTTGAGGGGATGATATTCGTATGCTACACCATCTATGACAAACGGCCGGAATCGTTTGTCTGAATGCAGGTAGATGGTATTGAACTGCTGGGTCTGGAGAGCATAATACTGGAGTGCACCATGATAGGCGACGCATCCGGCGCTTACCCTGGCACACCCTGCAGCGTACTCGTTCTCTATGTGTTTCTTTTCCTTCACGCCGCGAAGGTACAAAGAATAGTATAATTAAACAAGTTAACCTTTTATATACTTAATAATAAGTCATTTTACAGGTTAAAAATTTGTACAATTATACTTTCATTGTCTGACTTTATCACCTTTCTGGGCTTTAATTGAAGATTGGCCTTTCGCATAGCCGTACGGCGGGTCCTTTTCCTGCCTCACTAATCTCTCAAACTAAGGTTACTTCTGCAAAAAAATATAGGCAAAACAACAGGACTATCGGGATATAACAAACTTTCAGCTTGCTGGCTGATGATGAATGTTTTCTGGATAACATAACAATCCTGTCCTTAAGGGAGTTGGCAAAGCATAGCGCGCTGAAAGAAATGTTATTGTGAATCATGGCCGCTTCCAAAAGAACAGACAGGTAATCTTTTCTGTCTGGCTCAGAATCCACCACATAAGAATCCGCTTCAAACTCTTGGAGATCTCTCAGATATTGCCGGAAAAGATAAACAAAAGGATTAAACCACTGTAATGACACCAATAAATCAATAAAGATTATATCGTAAGAATGTCTCGCCAAAACGTGACCGGACTCGTGTTTAAAAATGTAATATTCGTTTATCTGATTGTGCGTGCTTTCTTGCTCGGAAATAACAATATTATTCATCCAGCTAAAAGAACAACCACGCTCCGTTAAATAAACTTTAATCAGACGCCCCCGCATTGTAATCGTTTTTATCTGCCTGCTGCTTCTTAACATCCTGTTCACAGATATTATGGAGAGAGTCTTTATAAATATACTCGCGAAAACACCAATAAAATAAATTAAAGTCATCCCTTGAAAAAAGATTGCTTCATGGCTTGAAGACAAAAACCGAAAAGAAGTATAATGGAGACCCGTTATTTGAAATATTCCGTTTAGTGGAGAATAGGTATATGTAAAGACAAAAATTGGAACAATGAAAGCTGCAATACAAGATATAAGGATAGCCCACCTGTTGAATCTATGAAAGGTTTCCTCTCTCAAAAATATATTGAACAAAACACACAGGACAGCCAAAACGGCAGCTGACCTGAACATATATTTTAAAAAGAGAAGAGTTTCCATCAGTGTTTTGCGGCTATTTTGGCAAGCATTGAAATAAGATACAGAACTAACCCGCAAAGTATTTGAAATATGGAGACTTTAAGGGCAGAAAATATAAGATATGGTGCTACATCTCCATTCGATGCTTCAAGAGCTCCTAATGCCGGAATAATTCCATAGAGCGAATAAGCCACACAAAATGCCAGCCCGAAAGAGCCAATATCTTTAATTTTTTCCGGCTTGCGGAAAAAACAATAGAGCATCACAAAAAAGATTATCACAACTATAACAAAAAAAAGCGTTGGAAAATCGTGATTTTGAAAAAATTCCGACATAGTTTATTTCTGTTTGAGTGATTCAACTTTTGCCACAAGCTCTTTTAATTCATCAACTGAGATTTTATTGTCATCAACAAATGCCGACACAACATTCAAATAAGAATTGCCAAAGTATTTGTCAACGATATTGGAAAGAGATTGCTTTTTATATTCATCTTCGGTGACTATAGCATAATACTGATATGTGGGACCATAATCATTATGGCTAAGAAAACCTCCGGCCTCCAGATTTCTTACAAACGTTGAAAGAGTGTTGAAGTGAGGCTTTGGGTCTGGATAAAGAGCCCTTAACTCTCTGACAAACAGTGGGCCCTTTTGCCAGAAATAACCCATAATTTCCTCTTCTCGGCGTGTCAGTTTTTTCATTGCTGCCTTTTGATGATTAATCTTTTGTCTTTTTGCCGTTGGCCTCGTCTTCTTCTGCCTTTATCTGCTTGATGTAAAGGTCGCGCTGAGGGAACGGTATGGTAATGTTGTTGGCATTGAGGGTATTGTAGATAACCTCGTTTGCTGCGGCGGTGTAAGTATAACGCTCGGTAACAAGTACCTGCTGGTAAACCTTGATCAGAAGACTGCTGTCTCCAAACTCCATGAGACGGACCACAATTCCGTATTTTGAATTGAGTATGCTTCTGCCGTATTTGTCTTTTACATTGAGCTTTATCAGGGCCTTTTTGAGAACATCGCGGACCTTGTCCACATCGGTTCCGTATTTTACGCCAACAGGAAGAATCAGAAGCTCATAATCCTTGTTTCGGGTAAGGTTCTTGAAGTTTCTCTGATAGAGGTTTGAATTTGGGAAAGCCATCACGCTGCCGTATTCTGTTTCTATGAAAGTGCTCTGATAGTTGATGCTGTCAACCACTCCACGGATGCCGTCACATTCTACATAGTCTCCCACACGAAGACGCCCGCTCATAAGAGAAATTCCATAGAAGAAGTTGTTGATGACATCTTTCAAGGCAAAGCCGATACCTGTTGCAAGACCGGCACTTACAACTCCTATTGCAGCACTTGGAATATGAAGGAGTATGAAGCAGGTGATTATGTATATGCCCCAGGTAATAATGCTTATTATGGAATTGGAGAGCGTAAAGTTTATGGAGTTTTCAGGGAGTTCCTTCAGGCCGGTGCGGGCAAGGGTGGACCTTATTTTGTACACCCTGTAGAAAGCTTTGGCGGCGTAACTGATAAAGTTGAATACAAAGGCCAGGGATACTGCAGTAAGAATCTTGGTTACAGACAGGTGCAGGAAGTCATAGTTAATGAATTCCTTTTGCAGATATGAAAGACTCACGCTTGAAAGGTCAAATACATTGGCCGCCATGTAAACGCAGAGTGGTATAGACCATACAGAAAGAGTTGGAACAACGGCTCTTCTGAATATGTCGTACAACCATGTAACCTCAATGTGAGATCCCTTGATCTTGCGGTTTATCAGGAAGGAATGGTTGATGCGGTAAGCCATCTTGCGCTTGAGCATGTATTCGTCGTAATACAGCTTCATCATATCCGTTATTGCTGTGATGCTCTGAATTACGGCAAGCTGGAATATCCACCAGATAACAACAAGTATGCTCAGAAGAACATAGCCGCTGAAAGACATTATCGTGGTAATAACAAGTACAATCAGTGTAATGTAGTTGTAAATCATGTCCGTGAACGGAAGGTGTTTTCTGAGCTTGCGGCAACCCCCCGCCTGCCACAGGGTAAACAACAGGAGTATCGGAGGCAAGAACATGTTTATCAGAGAGTTGGGAGCAAAAGATATCCTTATGAATATCACTATCAGACAGAGCACCATAATTGGAGTGTAGGCCCTCAGTCCGTTCTTTACCTGATCAGAATTCAACCTTATGGCAAAAGACAGGAAGATGGCCGACAGAAGCCATGCAAATTCACCCAAAAGACTGCTGCCCATCTTTATGAAGTTCTGCTGGGAGGTCATTCTGGCAATGGTGATGGCGATTGCAAAAATAACCACTATGGCCAGCAGCGTAATGCACATACCGTGATTACGGAAGCGTTCGCTCTGGAAAAACTTTACTTTCTTTTTAAGCAGCCTTACCAGAAGCTTGCTCAACGCTATGGCTATGGCCAGATAGAAGACTACAAAAATTATCAGACCTACAAATGTCTGTATCCTCCACTGGCTCCTTATGCCTGTCTTGGAATAGGTAATGGCACCCCATTTGTCGTTGGTATCTCTTTTTACCCTGTTCCAGAAGCTTTTGAATCGGCGCAGGATTGTATAATAGCCGGTCTGGCCGTCAACAAAGATGTTTTTCTGAATTTCTACATAGCGGTTCTGGGCATAGTTGTAGGCTTCCTGCAACTGTTTCCAGGTGGCATCATAGTTTACGCTGTCTATGATGATGCCGTCTCTGGCCTGCTCGTAAATCTCCAGCAGACCCTCGGCAAAAAAGAGGCAGCTGTCGCGGTTTACAAGGGAGTTGCCTGAAAGTATGAAAGCAAATGTCTTAGGGGCGTCCGTTATGGTAGTGTCCTCCAAAGATATAATTGTTCCGTCCGTAGAAAGATCCAGGCTGTCTGCAAAATCATCAATATCTTCATCGTCGTCAAAATCATCATCGTCGTCAAAATCATCACCTGAACTTCCGGTAAACAGCACGCTGGTTATAGACTTGAGTATGCTGGAGGTTGACCTTTCCGGTCTGGTTTCCGCAACTTCCGGAATGTCTGCGGCCAGAGTGTCTTCTGGATCTTCGGCAACAACTTCTTTCTGTTTTTTCTTCGGCAAGGGGTTTCCCAAATTTTTCTGATGGAGATAGCGGGCCTCTTCCTGCAGCCGGCTTGCCAGAATAAAGGTGGAATCTTCTATTCCTATTTCATCAGTATCGTCGATCTTTACCGGAGGAAGGCATTTGAGGGTGTAGATGAGTTTTTTATATCTCTCTATTTCAATGTCCATGTTGTTTATAATCTCCACGAACGGACGGCGGTTGCGCGAAAAATCGCGGTAACGCTTGGACACTTCTTCCAGAGCGTAGGTAATGTCAAAGGTGAAGTTCTGCTTCTGTGAATACAGAATCAAAGACAGCTCGTTGCAATCTTCCATCAGTTCCACCATCTGCTTCTGCTGGTTTTCTCTGGATGCCTTTATGGCTATCTGCGCTTGAGTTGTCCGGTTGTAGGCGTTGCGAAGTTCTACCTTGAGCACCTTGAGCGTCTGGGCCAGATCCTTTTCTTCAAAAACGGCCGCAACGGGTTCTATGACTCCGAACAGAAGAACCAGAATCAGCAGCGCCCTCAAAAATCTTTTCATATCGTTCAGGTTGTTTTAGTCTTTGATATAGATTACGTTACTCCTCTGCGAATGGATATTTCCCTTGCAGGCAAGAACTATGTAGTTTCCGGATTCTTTACACTTGTAAATGAAGCCGTGGAATTTTTCAACCAGAACGGCCTTCCATATTGTTCCGCCTTCCGCAGTCTTGCCGTTTTCTTCCAGGCGGAATACGGCAAAGCTGTCTGCCCCGGGTACTTCTCCCCATCTGAGATGCCGGCCCATCTTGAACACATCCGGACTCTGGAGAATGGTCTTTGCCGTGCCGAACCCGGGAGCAAGCATGTCATCCTTATAGAAAGTGTTGAGCATCTGGCTGGTAAATTCGTCGGTAATTATGTTATGTGTTGTAAACCAGCACTGGCCTATTACATTCTGCCTCTGGGGCCCCTCCAGGAACGGGGCCTCGCGGGTCCTGCTTACCTGAAGTTCATACTCGGAAAACTCAGGAAAAGCCTTGCTCTTGTAACGGTAAGCCGCCATGCCTATTATGACTGGTGTATCGCCGAGTATCTGAGCCCAGCTGTCCAGCACTGTCTTGAAATCTGCAATAGGATGGCCATGCTGCCAGTAAATCTGAGGTATCAGGTAATCAATTGTGCCCTGCTTTGCCCAGTTGCGAGGATCGGCATAAAGAGCCTGGGTGTTTACCAGGCGGCCCGCCGGAGACACTCCGAACACGGCATCCGGCTTTGCTTTATGCACGGCCTGATGCATTACCCTTACTATATCGTCTATGTTGCTTTCTCTCCACTGGTCCAGGGTCTTACCCTCTCCGTATTTCTGGAAGAGGGCCTCGTCGTTCCACACTTTTTCATCCTTCTTGGGCTTGGCCTGCTCCCCGGTTCCCTTGAGACCGTCGGGATAAAAATAATCATCTATATGGAGACCGTCCAAATCATATTTACTCATGATTTCCTCTGCCAGGGCGGCCAGATATTCCCTTACCTTGGGCTGGCCCGGATCCCAGTAGAGCCGGTCGCCGTGCTGCTGAACCAGTTCAGACTTTACATAGCAGATATTGTCCTGGCGGCGGGGCAGATCTACCTTGCCTATGCGGAGAGGATTAATCCAGGCATGAATCTCCATACTCAAAGAGTGGGCGGTTTTTACGGCAAGAGCCAGGGGGTCGTAGCCAGGGCCCTCTCCGGGTCTGTCTGTAAGGCTTGGGGCCCATTGCAGGATTTTTGAAGGATATAGGGCGTCTGTATTGCTTACCACCTGAAACATTACGGCGTTGCAGCCGCTGCGTTTCAACTTGGTTATCAGCGATATCAAATCTTTCTTCTGCCGTTCTCTCTGCTCGGCAGCTCGCTTCTTTGCCTCTGAGGAAGATTCCAGGGAACCATCCGGTTTGGTCTGCTTGTTCAGTTGGATTCTGACCTTTGGCCAGTCTATGCTTTCAACCGTAGAAAGCCATGCTCCCCTGAATTCAAACGGAACATAAACGCTGTCTTTTGCAACATCAAAATTGCGGCCCGTTTCCTTGTCCTGAGAAAAAGACAGGTTCAGCTGCGAAAGGCCTACAAGAACGGCAATGGAAAATATCAGTTTTTTCATATCAAACAATTATGCAGTCAAATATACCTAAAAATTATCGTTTGACACACCAACGGGCACCTTATTGGATTACTTTTGTACACAGATTACAATAAATTCATCTGGTATCATCTTTGTACTTGAGTACTGTGCTATGAAAAAGATTTTTTTATTCTCAGCGATGACTGTGCTGGCATTTGCCATGACCGCACAGGTTTCCCCGGCTCAGGGCCATGTCTATATGTATGACCGCGGAGGAAGCCACAGCGGCCAAAGCCACAGATCGGGCAGTATTTATTCTGGACCCGACGGAACCTACTTCGGATTGAGGCTGGGCGTAAACGCCTCAAGGGTAAACTCGGAAGCCACATATCTGGAAAGCAACTCGTCCAAGGCCGGGCTCGTGGCCGGATTTGTTGTAGGCCAGCAGATTGTGCCGCACGCTCCGGTACTGTTCGAAACCGGACTTCTGTATTCGGAAAAAGGAGGCAAGAGCGATTATGGCGGAAACTTCTGCTATAACCTCAACTATCTGGAAGTTCCGCTGACATTCAAATATGCCATTGAAATGCCGTCTGCTCCGGAAATTACCATCCAGCCCTTGGTGGGCGCCTATATGGGGCTCGGCGTAGGAGGATATGTAAAAGATTTTCAGACCAGGGAGGCTTACCATTCCTTCGGGAGCGAAGACAGCCAATTCAAACGGTTTGATGCCGGACTGAAACTCGGATGCGGAATTGGAATCCAGATGTTCTACGGCGAAATCAGCTACAACCTCGGCCTTGCCAATATAGGGCACGACATGTTTGACGAAACCCACAACCGCGGGCTCACCTTTACCATAGGACTTAATTTCTGAGCGTGCTAAAGCAGACAGAAACCGTCTGCATCGTCCAGAACCGGAAACTTTTTACGGAAACGACCAAGAGCGTCCATATCCAGTTCAACGGATATGGACGTTTCTTCTGTATCGGGGCATGAGGCCACAGTGTTTCCCATGGCGTCTATTACCATTGTTCCGCCAATGTAATCACATACGGGGTCGCTTCCTACACGGTTGACAGCCAGCACATAGCACTGATTTTCTATGGCTCTTGCCGGAAGCAGTTTCTTCCAGGTGGAAACCCTTTTGGCCGGCCAGCTTGCAACATATATGATGGCATCATATTCCGGAGTGCCGTCTTCCGCAACATTTCTTGCATAAACCGGAAAACGCACGTCATAACATACCTGAAGCAATATCCTGACGCCCCTCCAATATACCATAACCCTCTCTTTTCCGGGGCTGTATTTCAAAGCCTCTCCGCCGTAGGTGAAAAGATGATGTTTGTCGTAGGATATGCAGGCCTGCGGAGTTACAAAATACAGGCGGTTGAAAAACCTTCCGTCTGCCTCTCTTACCGCCACGCTTCCGGCCACGGCGCAGTCCAGTTCAGAGGCAGTGCAGGCCATCCATCTGAGGGTGAAACATTCTCCGTTTTCATCCAGTTGCTCTGCAATTCCTTCAGGCGATGTGGCAAAGCCGGTGGAGAACATTTCCGGCAGGACGAAAAGGTCCGTACCTCTGAACTTTTCCATGATATCTCGGTTCCGGCGGGCGTTTTCCTGCGGATCTGCCCAAACCACGTTGCGCTGCAAAAGTGTTACCTTCATTGTTACACGTTTATTTTCACTGCAAAGATAAGGTTTCATTCCATCTTATGGATAATTACCTTGCTGCTGTCGGGAACGCACAGCTCCGCAATAAGATAGGCGCCGTTGAATTTCTGCTTTCTTGTAATTATGGCTGGATTGAGGTTAATCACAGAGTCCTGGACATCTACAAGCTCATAGACATCGGGGTCGGCGTTGATGGTTTCCGTCCTCCAGCGGTCAAAGAATCTTACTCTCCCGACATAAACAGAGAGGTCTGAACGGATTGAGGTATCTCTGACAATGACCGGAACCATTCCGTTGTTGGTAGTGTCATCCACTATGGTTGTTGAGCTCTTGCGCTCCACTTCTATCTTCGGATAAAGCGCATAAGCGGTCTTTGCGCCTTTACCCCGCGAAACATATATTGGAAAACCATTGAAACTTGAAATCTTTTTCCAATTCGCACTCTTACCTTCTACGGTCTGCGGAAGGGCTGCATAATGCACATGCAGAGTGTCGTAATGCCGTGGAAATGTCTTTGTATGAGTAAGCATTCTCACGGAGTCATCTGGCCATATTGCCGTAGAACCGCCCGCCAGAAAGCTGAACCCGACAAGAGACAGAACCCACACCAGGAACATAATCAGACCGAGGTGATACTTAGACCCCTTGAGATTGAAAAGAAGCTTTGCTCCCTCATACAGGAAGCCTAGACATGGAATTATGATACATACCAGGAATGATATCTTCAGCAGAATCCTTACCCATGGATTGAGTTCCAGCAAGTTCAGGGCATTTATAGGATTGCTTCCAAACAGGTAGTCCGGCTGGAAGATAGCGGCAACGGCTATTGCCAGGCAGCAAAGGCCCAGGAAAATCAGGAACACTCCCAGGAACACCTTCAGAAGCCGTCCCAGCCACCAGCCGAAAGGTCTGCTCTGATTGGCAAAATTCTGTTCTGCTCCCCGGATTCCGGGGTCGGCCCCAACCATCTGGCATCGCTGAGTATAAGTTTTGGCAGAGGGTATCACAATCCAAAGAATTATATAGCCCCAGAAACATAATGTTGAAAGGCTCGGCAGAAACACACCATGAAGAAACACCCATCCAAACATCCCTCTGGCTACAATGTTCAGGAAGAAAACCGCTGCAAGTATGACCCTCAGAACAGATGGGTCAAACCTGAAGTAATGGGCAAGGCCGCTGCACACTCCTCCGAGCATCCTGTCGGAAGTGTCGCGGAAAAGACGCCTGGGAGCCTTGGAGCCGCCGTCTGTGGCAGCCTGACTTTGGAAGGAGGCCGTGCCTTCTGTCTGGGTGCCGCCTTCCGCATCCTGGTCGAACTGGCTCGGAGTTCCCATTATAGAAATCACATTCTCAACCCTTTCCAGAGTCACCACTTCTTCTCTTGTATATTTTTCCAGAAGCAGCTCGGCTATGCGGCTTTCTATGTCGTCAACTATCTCCCTGCCGCCGTTGTTTTTTGCATAATGGTTTTCAATAGCCCTCAGATATGCGTCCATGCGGTTGAATCCGTCTCTGTTTATGATGAAGGACACGCCGCCTATGCTGACTTTAAGTGTTTCTTCCATAGCTAAATTTCTTTTTCCAGTTCAATTCCTGTTTTCAGATAATCCACGGTCTTTACAACCTCGCCCCATGCCTCGTCCATCAACTCAAGGGCTCTGCGCCCCTTTTCCGTGAGTGAATAGTATTTTCTGGGAGGTCCGGACGGACTCTCTTCCCATCTGTAGGACAGAAGGCCCTGATTTTTCTGGCGGGCAAGAAGTGGATACAGTGTACCCTCCACCACTATCATCTTTGCCTTCTTGAGATCGGCTATCATCGGCGATACATAAGAATCGCCCTTGCGGAGTATGCTTAGAATACAGTACTCCAGCACGCCTTTTCTCATCTGAGCCTTGATGTTTTCTGCGTTCAACTCAAGCTCTGTCTGGTTTATATTGTCCCTTATTTCCATATTACCTTCTCATTGAAAATTTCTGAATGTTCTCCGCCGTAACAGGCCAGCCGCGCATTTCGCATTTTTCTACAGGAGTCTTTGCCGGCGGAGCTATTATCCACAGAATAATGTAGAGCAGCAGGCCTCCCCCCACAAACAGGAACAGAATCACAAAAATCAGCTTGATTACCGTAGGGTCAAAATTGAGGTAATGGCCCAGGCCTGCACATACACCCCCGATAACTGCGGAATCCAGGTCGCGGTACAGCTTCCTTCTTGTGGTATTGTTAGAATAGCCGCCGTTGCCAGAACAGGCATAATTGCTCTGAGTACCGCCGTTGAATGTCTGTCCGCCACTGCCTGCACACGAATTATAGGCCGTTCCGTCCGGCATTCCCAACTGGGAGGTAATTTCGTTGATCATTTGGATATTGACCACATTCCTTTCCGGCCTGACCTTTGAAGACAGGATTTCTGCTATCCGATCCTCAAGTTCCGACATGGTAGCCTCAGACTGAAGCCCTGCCGATGACTGCGTTCTGTAAGCCTCAAGATAATCTTTCAAAGCCTTGTAGGCATCTGTTTCCAGAGTAAACCCCTTGTTGCCCACGGCAACGTTCACTACTTCTTTCATGATATTGAGTTGTTTTGTTTTGTCAGTATTTTGCAATGCAAATATATAAACATTTGTAAGTACTTTGTATCACAAGGTAGTTATTGTTTAATAAAACCTGAAACCGCCTTCTGCCTTAACATCTGGATTTCAGGTTTTTAAAATATTGTTACTTTTTTGTTACAATTACTGCTGGGCTGGCGTTTCAGCTGGAGCTTCAACCGGAGCCGTAGTCTGGCTGCCCGAAATTGGGAATGTAGGAGCGGCGTTTGCGGGTGCGCTCTGCTGGATGTCCTTGGTAATGTCAAGTTTATTCTTTTCTCTTGTTGAAATTGCAGCTGTTGCGGCAATGCTGCATACAATTATTATGGCAGCAAGCCACCAGGTTGCTCTCTCCAGAATATCAGCAGCTTGTCTGACTCCGAAAGCCTGGTTTCCAGCTGCAAAATTGGAAGCAAGTCCACCGCCTTTGGAGTTCTGCAAAAGAACTGCGATGGTAAGAAAAACACTTGCTATGACGATTATTGCTACAAAAATTCCGTACATATCAGTTCAAATTATTTTTCAAATCTTGTATAAGGGCTGCAAAGTAAGCACTTTTTTGCGGATATAGCAAAATTAGTTTTGAGAAAACTTCTATTGCCTTATCGGTAAAACCCTGCTGGGCATATATGTGGCCGAGGGTTTCTGTGCAGAAGGCAAGATCGTCAAAGTTGACTTTTCCGTCTTCTGTCATCAGCGATGACCTTCTCTGCCGGCCGCTCTTTTCCTTGGGCTGTTCCTCTGCAACAGGCTCTTCTGCAGAACGGTAGAACGGGCTGTTGCGGAGTTTGAGTTCCATGTCGTCTTCCGGGGATATGCTCTTGAGGTCTTCTTTGGAAAAGAAATCTCCGCCTACAACCACAACCCGCGGCTTGTGAACCACTTCCACCTCCATTGCCGCCTCCTGCACGAGCGGTGTAGAAACTGCGGCAACCGGCTCTTCCTGTACAACTTCATCTTCCGCCTGAGGAGCATTGATTCTTTCATACAGAGTCTTTCTGGAAGAAAGGAAAACGGCCGTCTTTATAAGCTGCTCGTCAAAGGCCTCCCGGTCCAGCCTGTAAAGCCTTTCAAGCAGGATCTCTCTCAGATACGAAAACCATGGGCTCTGCTTCAGCAGGGCTTCCATCTCCATCACATCCAAAGACTTAAGGCTTGAATATCTGAGTTCGTTTATCTCCATTCGGCAACCGTGGCGTTGAATATATCTTCTACAAGGGTTTCTATAATTTGCTGGCATAGGGCGTCCTGCACGGAGTCTATAGACAGCGTGGAGTCATAGTCCTGATATGCAGCAAAGGATCTTCCGCTGGGGAATCCGTCTTCCGGATATTTATTGTTCTTGTAAATTATCCTCACGGTTATGGTAAGGCGGTTGCGCGAAGCAACTTCATCGGCTGTAACTGCCGTAGGAGTAATTTCGTAACCGGTTATGTAGCCGCTTACTTCAAGGTCGGCCTCGTCATAGACCATCTCCAGTTTTGTAAGACGGCGGTATTTGTCCTGGAGTTCCTGGGTGAGGTTTGCTGCCAGCGTAGGGTTTATCTGCATAGCCCGGTTTTCCAGATTCGCCACCATAATGGTTTTTATGTCGGGCTGGAGCGACGTGCCTGAAAATGAATATATTCCGCACCCGCAAAGCAAAAACGGAAAGGCCGATAAAAACAATATCCTGAAAAGAGTTCTCATATCTTTTTCTTCTTGACCTCTATGCCAAAGTCTTTAATTTTCCTGTAAAGCGTACGCTCGGATATTCCCAGTTCGGCGGCAGCCGCCTTACGGTTGCGCGGGAACTTGCGCAGAACCTCCCTTATCCGTTCTTCGTACAAAGAACTGATTGAAAGATCTTCGCTTGGAGCCTCTGCGGATATCTGATCGCTGTTGTCTGTTGGAGTTACATCTATGATCTTGCCCGATGAACTCTGATGTTCCGGCCCGTCGGCAGATACTGGAAGGGCCCCTGCGGAAATTTTCTGCTTGATAGCCTCTACCTCCTGCTTTAAGGCATATATCATCTTGAGGATCATTTCCTTGTCGTCCATAAAGCCGCCATCGCGGACATTTGCTCCTGTAATAACCGGATGAAGGTCTTCGTCCTGGAACGGAAGATATTTCTTCAACGATGCGGCATCTATCTGCCGTTGGGGTTCAAGTATGGTTATCTGCTCAACTATATTTTTGAGCTGGCGGATGTTGCCCGGCCACCTGTAAGACAGCAGAACGGCCTGAGCCTCCCGTGTAAGAACTACCGGAGGCATGTTGTAGCGGTCTGCGCAGTCAACGGCAAACTTTCTGAAAAGAAGGAAGATATCGCCCTTTCTTTCTCTGAGCGGCGGAAGATATATGGGTATCTGGTTCAGCCTATAGTAAAGGTCTTCTCGGAATTTCTTCTGGCGGATGGCCTCCTGCAGGTTTACGTTCGTTGCCGCTATGACGCGTACATCGGTCTTCTGCACCGTAGAAGAACCTACCTTGTAAAATTCTCCGCTTTCCAGAACCCTCAGAAGCCTTTTCTGGCTCTCAGCGGAAAGCTCGCCAACCTCATCCAGGAAGATGGTTCCTCCGTCCGCCACCTCAAAATACCCCTTCCGGTTTTCGTTTGCGCCTGTAAACGAGCCTTTTATGTGACCAAACAGTTCGCTTTCCATAGTTCCCTCCGGAATGGCGCCGCAGTTGACGGCTATATATTTTCCGTGCTTCCGGGGGCTGCTGTTATGTATAATCTGAGGTATAGATTCCTTTCCTACGCCGCTTTCTCCGCTGACAAGTACGGACATATCCGTAGAAGCAACCGTTTCCGCCACCTCCAGGGCGCGGTTGAACTGAGGGTCGTCTCCTATCAGGTCAAAGCGGTTTTTCAGGCTCTGCAATTCCATTTTAGTCTCTTTTTTCTTGCTGGCTGGGCAAAGTTAGCAAAAACTGACAAAATTTCAGTATTTTTGTCTGATAGCAAAGATTATCGCGATGAATAACATACTTGCAATAATACCTTCGAGATATGCCTCTACAAGATTCCCCGGAAAACCTCTGGCTCTGGTAAAAGGCGTTCCCATGGTAGTGAGGGTTTACCGTCAGGCCAAGAAGGTCTTCGGCGATGTGTGCGTGGCTACTGATGACGAAAGGATATACAAGGTTGTAACCGACGCAGGAGGCGTTGCCGTAATGACTTCCGAAATGCACCGCAGCGGAACCGACCGCTGCCTGGAAGCCCTGCAGAAATATAGCCTTGAGGCCGGTAGGTCCTTCGATGGTGTTGTAAATGTTCAGGGAGACGAACCGTTCATCAGCCCTGTTCAGCTTGAGACCCTGGCTCAAACTCTCATGACAGATACGGTGGATATTGCAACCATTGTAAAAAGAGCCTCTTCGGTTGAGGAACTCAAAGACCCTAACCGGCCCAAGGTTGTGGTTGACAAGGATATGAACGCCCTTTACTTTTCCAGGAGCATGATACCCTTCTGCCGTGGCAAAGAGTTGGACTCAGATACTGTAAAGACCCTTCCATACTACCTGCATGTAGGGTTGTACGGATACCGCAGCAAGGTTCTGGAAAGAATATGCTCCATGGATGAAAGTTTCCTGGAAAAGACCGAAAAACTGGAGCAGCTGCGCTGGCTTGAAAACGGCCTGAAGATAAAGGTTGCCGAGTGCAACCAGCCATCCTTCGGCATAGATACTCCTCAGGATCTTGAACACATAAACAATATGCCGTCAATCTAAAAAGACTGGACTTTTTTCACAAATTCTATTCAAACAACGAGTAATTTATTATCTTGTACTCGTTAAAATGATTCTTTATATGAAGAAACTTCTGAAATACTCTACTCTTCTGGCCGTTGCGGCCCTGGCCGCATTCTGCGCAAGTCCGCAGCAGATGGCCAAACTGGCCTCAATGGTCAAGACAGACTGCAACCCCAAGACTCTGACCGTGGTTGGCGGGCAGATCAAGGCCACCTACACAATTTCTTTCCCGGAAAAATATTTTGTACCAAACGCATATCTGAAAATTACGCCGGAACTGGTTTACGGAAACCAGAAAGAAACCGCTGCTGACTTTTGGATGCAGGGCGAAAAAATCAGAGACAACTACCACACAGTTCCATACAAAACGGCCAGTTCTGTCAGCCGCGATGTAGTATTCCCGTTTAAGGAAGGAATGGAAAAGGCTGTGCTTCAGCTCAAGGTAACCATCTATAACTCAAGTAAAACCAAGAGTTGGGAATATCCACTTCCGTTCAAGATTGCAGAAGGCACCAACTGCACCGAACTTCTGGCCTCCACAGAGGGAGTACCGTTCTTTGAAAAAGACAACTATGAGCTGGAGACCATAGAAGAAGTGGAAACCCAGATTCTCTACGATGTAAACAAGGCAGATGTCAAAGCCACACGCCTGAATTCCTCCGAAGTCAAGGCCTTTGAAAAATTCCTCAAAGAGGCCAAGAATGACTCCAAAGTAAGCGTAAGCAAGGGAAAAATCATAGGATATGCCTCTCCAGAAGGGCCTGAAGACAACAACAACAAACTCTCCGTACAGAGAGCCCAGAGCGCAAAGGCCGCCTACGACAAGACCATATCAAAGAACGCCAATCTGAACATGGATGTAAGCGTTGAGGAAAAAGGCGAGGACTGGGAAGGTTTCAAGAAACTTGTGGAGCAGTCTAACATTGAGGACAAGGACCTGATAATAAGGGTGCTCTCCATGTATTCAGACCCTGTTGTAAGGGAGCGCGAAATCCGGAACATGTCTCAGGTGTTCCAGACCCTGAACCAGAAGATTCTGCCTCAGCTCCGCCGCAGCCGCATAGTTGCAGAGGTCAACAGGAAGAACTACACAGACGACGAACTCCGCCAGATGATTGAGATAGACGACAACCGCCTTACGGAGGAAGCCCTGTTGTATGCCGCAAACCTCTACCAAGACAATGCAACCAAGGAGTCTGTACTCAAGAAAGCCGCCGACAGATTCAACAGCCAAAGAGCCTGCAACAACCTTGCAGCCCTTGCTCTCCAGCAGAACAAGCCGGATCAGGCAAAGAACTGGCTCAGCAAGATAACCGACAAGACCGCAGGCTATTACAACAACCTCGGCGTAGTTGAAATGCAGAAAGGCAACATAGATATGGCTGCACAGTATCTGTATCTGGCCAAGGGCGAGAACGGTGAGGTAATAGGTGCTGCAAAAGAAAATCTGGGAGCCCTCCTCATCCGCGACGGAGACTATGACGGAGCCCTTGATATTCTGGACGGCACAGACGGATTTGCACACGGACTGGCCCTGCTTCTGAAGGGCAAAAACGACGATGCCCTAAAGGTTCTCAAGAACGGAGAAGACCCCGATGAATCCTACCTCAGGGCAATTGTGGCTGCCCGCAAGGGAGATGTCAACACTTGCGAAAACGAGTTGGTAAAAGCCTTTGCCAAGCCCGTTTATGAAAGCAGGGTTGACAACGACATTGAATTTGCCGCTTTACAGTAAAGCCGGCCAGCCAAGAAAATGAACGATCCGCACAGAGTGAAGCTCGTCCTGTTTTCCGATACGTTTCCGTACGGAACGGGCGAGTCTTTTCTTGCGGACGAGATTCCATTTCTGGCGGAAGCCTTTCACCGCATAACCATATTCCCCCTGTATCAACCAGACGGCGGAAAACGCAAGCTTCCGCCAAACGTGGATGTTGCAACGCCGTTGCTGCCGTTTGACCATAAAGACAAGAAGGGCTTTGTAAAATACGGCCTGTGGTGCAAGGCTCCCATCTTCTTTGCAACCGGAGAATTTTTCAGAGCCCTTTTCGGTTGGAGCAGAAAGGCCGGTCCTCTGAAGCGGCTGAGAATATTCTTCAACTACTTTCTGATGCTCAGGGCCATCCTTGGCAGAAAGAAACTGATGGAAGAAATTGTGAGGGAATGTTCGTTTGCAGACAAGATTTACTTCTACTGGGGCGACAAGAGCGTAATGATTGCACCCTGGCTTCGCAAACGCCTGAAACCCAACGTGGAATTTATGCCTACATTCCTTGCAAGATTTCACGGGTCGGACCTTTACGAAGAAGCCAAGGGCTTTCTTCCTTTCCGGAAAATGATATTGTCTGACATTGACTATGCCGCTCCTGTTTCTTATGACGGAATGAAATATCTCCAAAACAGATACCGGCATATTCCTCCCACGGTAAAGGTGTGGCATCTGGGTTCCGCCCATCACGACGAAAACTTCAAGAATCTGCTCAGCGATGATAATTCAGACACTGCCTTCAATATAGTGGGTTGCTCCAACTTGATTCCACTGAAAAGAGTGGAGCTGACTCTCAGCGCATTGCAACTTCTTCAAAAAGATGCTCAGGCAATGGAAATGGTAAGGGCAAGGGGCTTTGATAAAATCGTCTATACCCACTTCGGGGGCGGACAGCTGCTTGCATCGCTGAGTAAGAAAGCAGAAGAGATTTCTTCAGACTCTCTTCATATAAGCTTCAAGGGAACTACTCCACACAAAGATGTCCTGGACCATTACAGTAAAAACGGAGCAGACCTTTTCATACTGGTAAGCAGCAGCGAAGGAATTCCGGTTTCAATCATGGAGGCTATGAGCTACGGCATTCCTGTGATAGCCACAAATGTGGGAGGGGTAAAGGAACTTTTCCGCAACGGCCCGGTAGGATATATCATAGATGCGGATTTGAACGCAGAAGACCTTAAGAAACAAATTGTTGAATACATCCTTCTTTCAAAGGAAATCCACTCTCAGATGAAGAAAAACTGCTACATCAACTGGAAGGAGAAGTGGGATGCCCAAACCAACTATAAGGCCTTTGCGGAAGAACTCCTTGGCATTTAGAGCTTGAGAACTGCCATGAAAGCGCTCTGTGGAACCTGAACCTGACCTACCTGACGCATGCGCTTCTTTCCTTTCTTCTGTTTCTCAAGGAGTTTGCGCTTTCTGGAAATATCTCCTCCATAGCACTTTGCGGTAACGTCTTTCCTTACCTGCCGTACGGTTTCTCTTGCAATAATCTTTGCGCCTATTGCAGCCTGGATTGCTATGTCAAACTGCTGACGCGGAATCAGGTCCTTGAGCTTTTCGCACATACGGCGGCCAAAGTCGTAGGCATGGTCTCGGTGGATGAGAGAGGAAAGGGCATCTACCTGCTCGCCGTTCAGCAGGATATCCAGCTTGACAAGCTGTGCCGGACGGAAGTCGGTAACATGATAGTCGAACGATGCGTAACCCTTGGATATGCTCTTGAGTTTGTCGTAGAAGTCAAACACAATTTCACTCAGCGGAAGATCAAAGTTGAGCTCCACGCGGTCCGTTGTTATATAATGCTGGCTTACAAGCGTTCCCCTTTTATCCAGGCAAAGTTTCATTATAGGGCCGAAGAAGTCTGCCTTGCTGATTACCTGCGCACGGATGTAAGGCTCCTCTATGTGGTCTATCATTGTAACTTCCGGAAGGCCTGAAGGGTTGTGGACATCCAGCACGTTTCCGTCGGTGGTATAGACCTTGAACGAAACATTGGGAACGGTGGTTATGCAGTCCATATCGAACTCCCTGTAGAGCCTTTCCTGAACTATTTCCAGATGCAGGAGCCCAAGGAATCCGCACCGGAAACCAAAGCCCAGGGCCATGGAACTTTCCGGTTCAAACACCAGAGAGGCATCGTTGAGCTGAAGCTTTTCCAAAGAAACCTTCAGGTTGTCATACTCGTCGGTTTCTACCGGATAAACTCCGGCAAAAACCATGGGTTTAACTTCTTCAAAGCCGGCAATAGCCTCGCTGCAAGGGTTTTGTACGGAGGTTATGGTATCGCCCACCTTTACCTCCACGGCGCTCTTTATTCCGCTGATTATGTAGCCCACATTGCCGCAGGAGATTTCGTTCTTCGGGTTGAGCTTGAGGCCCATTGTTCCCACCTCATCCGCAACATACTCCATTCCAGTATTGAAAAATTTGACCTTTTCGCCCTTGTGTATGCTTCCGGCCTCTACCTTGAAATATGCTATTATTCCCCTGAACTGATTGAATACAGAATCAAATATCAGAGCCTGAAGCGGAGCGTCCGGATCTCCCGTGGGAGCCGGCACCCTGTCAACGATTGCATCCAGAATGGCCTGAACTCCCTGTCCGGTCTTGGCCGAACACATCAGGACATCGGACTGGCTGCAGCCCAAAAGATCACAGACCTGGTCTCTTACCAGTTCAGGCTCGGCCGCCTCCATGTCTATTTTATTTAATACGGGTATGATTGTAAGATCGTGGTCCAAAGCAAGATACAGGTTGGATATGGTCTGGGCCTGAATTCCCTGAGTGGCATCCACAACCAGCAGGGCACCTTCGCTCGAAGCTATGGAACGCGATACTTCGTAAGAAAAATCCACATGCCCCGGGGTGTCCAGAAGATTGAGCGTATATTCCTGACCGTCTTTGCTGTACTTCATCTGAACTGCATGGCTCTTGATTGTAATTCCCTTCTCTTTTTCCAGATCCATAGAGTCCAGAACCTGCGCCTCCATCTCTCGGCTGGATACTGTATCGGTAATCTCCAGCATCCTGTCGGCAAGGGTGGATTTGCCGTGATCTATATGAGCTATTATGCAAAAATTCCTGATATTTTTCATCGCGATGCAAAAATAACTAAATTTGGAAGGATATTCGGCTACCGGAGCTTATCTAAATTGAAATACGCAAAAAAACTTGAATATATGTCTGAAATAAAGAGACTGAAAGACATTGCCTGTCAGATAAGAAGAGACATTCTCCGCATGGTGACAATGGCAAAGAGCGGGCATCCGGGAGGAAGCCTCAGCTCCACAGATGTTTTGACCGTTCTGTTTTTCAACAGGATGAAGCATGATCCAAAAACCTGGAACAGAAGCGGAGTTGGTCAGGACATGTTCTTCCTAAGCTGCGGCCACGAATCTCCGCTGCTTTACAGCATTCTGGCACGCAGCGGATATTTTCCGGTTGAGGAACTGTCTTCATTCCGTAAACTTGGGAGCCGCCTGCAGGGGCATCCGGCAACCGATACCGGACTGCCAGGAGTATATGAGGCCAGCGGTTCTCTGGGCCAGGGCTTGAGCGTAGCCGTAGGAGCAGCTCTTGCCAAAAAACTTGACTCAGACCCCTGCAAGGTATATTGCCTTGTAGGAGACGGCGAAAGCCAGGAAGGCCAGATATGGGAAGCCGCACAGTTTGCCTCCCACCACAAGGCAGACAACCTGATAGCCTTTACAGACTGGAACGGCCAGCAGATAGACGGCACTACCGAAGAAGTCATAGGCCCCGACCATCTGGACCAGAGATGGAAGGCTTTTGGCTGGAATGTCATCATAGCCGAAGACGGAAACAGCGTGGAGGACATAATCTCCGCTCTGAACCTGGCCGACGAGTTACAGCAGGCCGAACCCAAACCTGTCATGATCATGCTCAAGACCGTCATGGGCAAAGGCGTTGATTTTATGGAAGGAACATGCAAGTGGCACGGCAAGGCTCCAAAGCCGGAAGAATGCCAGGCAGCCCTTGCCCAGATACCTGAAACCCTCGGAGATTTTTAAAACAGAATTGACATGAAAAAGTACATAAATACAGGAAACAAGGATACCCGCAGCGGGTTCGGAGAAGGGCTCCTTCTGGCCGGAAGGGAGAATAAAAATGTAGTGGCTCTGGCCGCTGACCTTAAGGGGTCTGTAAAAATGGACGGTTTTGCCAAGGAATTTCCTCAGCGATTTTTTCAGGCCGGAATTGCCGAAGCCAACATGGTGAATGTGGCCGCCGGACTTTCGCTCAGCGGAAAGATTCCTTTCGTAGGAACTTTTGCGGCTTTTGCCGCCGGAAGGGTGTATGACCAGGTGAGAATGGCCGTAGCCTATTCCGAAACCAATGTCAAGATTGCCGCATCGCACGCTGGAATTACGCTCGGCGAAGACGGGGCTACGCACCAGATTCTGGAAGACATAGGACTGATGAGGATGCTTCCGGGAATGTGCGTTGTAGTTCCATGCGACTACAACCAGACAAAGAACGCCACGCTGGCGGCCGCCAGGTGGAACGGTCCGGTTTATCTGAGGTTCGGAAGGCCGTCTGTTCCAAACTTTACACCGGAAGACGAGCCTTTTGAAATAGGGAAAGCCTATGTTCTAAACCCCGGCTCCGATGTTACAATCCTTGCCTGTGGGCATCTTGTATGGGAAGCCTTGGTTGCCGCAGAAGAACTTGAAAAAGAGGGTATAAGCGCAGAGGTTATAAATGTTGCCACCATAAAACCGCTTGACACTGAAACCATTTTGGAGTCTATAAAAAAGACCGGATGTGCAGTTGCTGCCGAGGAACATTTCATCTATGGAGGAATGGGAGAAATGGTTGCCGGGCTGCTTTGCTCGCAGATGACGGCTCCGGTGGAGCATGTGGCCATAGCAGACCGGTTTGGACAGAGCGGAACGCCGGCCGAACTTATGAAGGCATACGGTCTTGACTGGGAGCATATAGTTTCCGCTGCCAGACGGGCCATAGCCAGAAAGTAATTCAACCTCGCCGATGACAGACAAGGAGATTCTGGACATATTCCATACAGACGAAGGCCAGGCTCAGGCCTTCAACCTCATTGTGCGGAAATACTCCCAAAGGCTCTACTGGCATCTGAAGGAACTGGTTTTTTCTCACGACGATGCCGACGACCTTCTCCAGAACACCTTTCTTAAAGCCTGGAATGCCCTCCCGCGGTTCAGGGCCGAAAGCGGCCTTTACACATGGCTGTACAGAATAGCAACCAACGAAGCCTTCACCTTTCTGAAAAAAGAGCGGATAAACAATAAGTTTTCCCTGACATCATTTGAAACCAGGCTGGGCCGGCTAATAGCCGATGACCCTTATTTCAGGGGAGATACCATCCAACTGCTTTTGCAGAAAGAGGTTGCAAAACTCCCGGACAGGCAGCGCGCCATATTTTCCATGAGATATTTCCAGGAAATGGAATATTCCAAAATAGCGGAAATCCTCGGCAGTAATCCGGATGCTGTTAAAGCCTCTTATTCGTTGGCCTACAAGAAGATAGAAAAGAATCTGAAAGAAAATTCGGGGTAAGGATTTTACTTTGGACAAATTCAAACATCTAAGATTTAAAGTTTTGGAACAGAGTATATTGATTTTGAAATGAAAGAAATGAACAAGGACATGGAAAATATTCTGGAAAGAGCACAACTGAAAAAGATTCCTTTCAGTGCTCCCGAGGGGTATTTCGATTCCCTGGAAGAGCGTCTGAGAGAGAGAACTTTCCAAACAAAACCTGAGAAAAAATGGGGAGCCTGGAAAGGCGTTCTCAAGGCAGGACTTACACTTGCAGCATCGTTCCTCATAGTAGCCGGGTTGGGCTGGGGCGTCATGAAGCTTACCAACATGAGCCAAAACAGAATAGCCCAAAACACAGACTCCTATCTTACAGAAGAGGGCAACATGATGATAGACAGCCTGCTGAACAGGTTCGGAGCCATAGAGATTGCCGACATATATCAGAACTCCCTGGCTCAGGAATATACCGACGACTATACCGAAACCCTTTCGGAAGAGGAGTATGAAGCTCTGGAAGAATATATCAGTCTGGTAGCTCCGTCATACCCCGGACTGCTGACGGATGAAATAGCATTGAACAGATAGCAAAATACATTATGAAAAAGTTTTTATTTCTGATATTGACCATTATGGTTTGCAGCTCAGCCTTTGCACAGAACGAAGGCCGGGAAAACAAAAACAAGCAGAATCCTGCGGACAAACAAAAGTTTGAGCAGATGAAGGCCGATATCCAAAGCCGCAAAATAGCCTTCTTTACAAAGCAGCTGAAACTCTCATCGGAAGAAGCCAAGGTGTTCTGGCCGGTATATTACAAGTGTGAGGAAGAAAGAGATGCGGCAAGAAACGAAATACGCAAGAGCGCACATGCCCTCCACAGCGCCATAAGAGAAGACAAGGCCGACAGCGAAATCAAAGCCCTTGCCGACACATACTATGCCGCCCTGGAAAGAGACAACGACCTCCAGAAGCTACACTACTATGAATATCTGAAGGTTCTGCCCGTCAAAAAAGCGGCCATGGTAAGGATGGTGGAAGAAAGGTTTGTAAACGACCTGCTCTCTCAGTGGAGAAGGCGCGGAAACGGGCCTCAGGACAAAAACGCTCCTAAGCCAGCGGAGCCTAAAAACGGGGGAGATCAGAACTTAAGGTAAAAGTTCCTGGTAAGTTCTTTGTAGTCAGGAGTATAATCTCCAGCTGAATTTATAATGCAGAGGTCTTTGGAATAAGGGGCCTCTGCAATTTTTTTCTCAGCGACAGGTTCTGCCGCCCTATAAAATTCTGCCATTATTCTTATAGGATCTTTGTCTGAGGACTTGGAATATACATTGCACTTTCTGAGGGCAACAAGACCGCCGGCCTCGACGGCAGTCTGCTCAAAATCAGAAAATTCACTTTGGGGAAGAATTACCGAAAGATGACCTTCCGTATTAAGCAGTTTTACCGAAGACTCTATGAGGCTCCTGTAGGTAAGACTGTCTGTATGACGGGCCAGCCTTCTGGCCTCGGACGGGTTCCTGAGAGAATTGTTGAAATATGGCGGATTTGAAACTATTACATCATAGCGGCAACGAGCCTCTTCTGCAAATACCGAATAATCTGAATGATAGACGGTCATCTGCTTTTTCCACGGAGAGGCTGCAAAATTCTTCTGAGCCTGGATGCAGGACAGAAGGTCTATTTCCACGGCTTCGCAGGCAAAAGCACCGGCATTTGTTTCCGAAAGCCTCTGGGCTGCAACAAGGGCTATTACTCCGGTAGCTGTTCCCACATCCAGAACAGACGGAAAAGATGTGTTCTGCGGAACAGAAAACCATGCGCCCAAAAGCACTCCGTCTGTGTTCACTCGCATGGAAACACAGTTCTGTTCAACGCGGAAACGCTTGAAGTCAAAATAGTTGTTACCCATCGCTGAAGAAAAAAAAACGGCTAAATGAAAATGCCGTCTCTGAGGGTCAGGCTGCGGTCGCAACGCTCCGCCAGAGCTTCGTCATGTGTAACAATTACAATGGTCTGGCCGTGAGTGTCTCTCATCTTGAAGAAGAGGTCGTGAAGCTCGCCCTTGGTACGGCTGTCGAGATTTCCGCTGGGCTCGTCGGCGAACAGGATTTTGGGAGAATTTATCATTGCTCTTGCAATGGCAACCCTCTGCTGCTCTCCGCCGCTGAGCTGGGCGGGACGGCTGGCTTCCTTGCCCGAAAGTCCAAGTTCTCCCAGAAGGGCGGTGGCACGGCTTCTTATCTGGCTGTCTGTAAGGCGTTCGGAGGCGGCTCCTTCATATCTTCCTATGAGGGCCGGAAGCATCACATTTTCCAGCGCCGTAAACTCCGGAAGCAGATGATGGAACTGGAACACAAACCCTATCTTCTGGTTGCGGAACGATGAAAGGGATTTGGAATCCAGAGAAAAAACATCCACGCCGTCAATCAGGACGTTTCCGCTGTCTGGAGTCAGGATGGTTCCCAGAATCTGCAGAAGCGTTGTCTTTCCGGCACCGCTGGCTCCTACAATGCTGAGCACCTCACCCCGCGAGGCCTCAAAACTAAGGCCCTTGAGAACCTGTTGGTTCCCAAAGGCCTTGGTGATGTTGCCGGCTCTGATTATCATTATTCGTCCTTTTCGCTCTCCTCGTAAGCCTTAAGCAGCTTCTCCTGTACGTCTGCAGGTACCTGCTGGTATTCTGCAAACTTCTGGGTGAAGGTAGCGCGGCCCGAAGTCAGTGAGCTCAGAGTTGTGGAATATCTGTAGAGTTCTGCCAGAGGAATTCTTGCCTTGAGAACCTCAAAGCCGTTTTCGCTCTGCATACCCTCTATGAGGGCACGGCGGTTCTGGAGGTCGCTCATGACATCTCCCATGCAGTCAGAAGGAACCATAACCTCTATGTTGTAGATAGGCTCCATAATCTTGGGACCGGCTTTCTTGAATGCCTCCTTGAAGGCGTTGCGTGCGGCAAGTTTGAATGAAAGCTCGTTGGAATCAACCGGATGCATCTTTCCGTCATATACATAAACACGGATATCGCGTGCATAGGAACCGGTAAGAGGACCTTCCGTCATCTTTTCCATGATACCCTTGAGGATGGCAGGCATGAAGCGTGCGTCAATGGCGCCGCCCACTACGCAGTTGTAGTATTCCAACTTTCCACCCCACTCCAGAGGATATTCTTCCTTGCCCTTTACGTTGAGCACCATTTCCTGATTGTTAACCTTGAACTTGTTGTTCTCCGGCTTGCCCTCAAAGTAAGGCTCAATCAGAAGGTGAACCTCACCGAACTGGCCGGCGCCGCCGCTCTGCTTCTTGTGCCTGTAGTCTGCGGTTGCAACCTTGGTAATGGTTTCTCTGTAAGGAATCTTTGGAGCCATGAGCTCAATTTCAAGCTTGTCAACATTGTTGATCTTCCACTTGAGAATGTTGATATGATGCTCGCCCTGGCCGCTGAGGATGGTCTGCTTGAGTTCCTTTGAGTATTCAACTACAATTGTAGGATCTTCAGCAGATGCGCGGTTGAGGATTTCGCCGAGTTTTTCTTCATCCTTCTCTTCCTTTGCCTTGATGGCTGTACGGAATTTAGGATCAGGGAATTTTGTAGGAGCATAAACTGTGTCGGTTCCGGAAGCAAGGGTCTGCCCTGCCTTTACGCTCTTGAGTTTTACGGTGCATCCGATGTCTCCGGCCTTCATTTCGGAAACCTTCTCTCTCTTCTTTCCGGCTGCGGCATATATGATGGAAACTCTTTCTTTGTCGCCGGTTTCGGGGTTGACAAGATCCATGCCCTCCTTGAGGGTTCCGCTCATGACCTTGAAGTAAGCCACATCTCCCAGATGCTGCTCAAGGGCAGTCTTGTAGAAATATAGTGCGGTAGGACCGTTTGCTTCTATCTTTATGCTGCCGCCGTCCTTAAGCCCGGCTTCGTGCTCTCCGGGATTTGGAAGAGTGCTTGTCACAAACTCCATTATCCTCTTGACTCCTATGTCTTTCTTTGCAGACAGGCAGAATACGGGGAATATCTCATCGCTGAGCATACCGGCTCTCAGACCGCTGCGGACTTCCTCTTCTGAAAGGCTTCCTTTGTCAAAGAATATCTCCATGAGCTGCTCGTCGTTTTCAGCTGCCTTCTCAATGAGCTGCTGCTGAAGTTCTTCGGCCTCGGCCATCAGGTCTGCCGGAATGTCGAGCTCCTCGCGTGTGCCGTTATCGTCTTTGAAACGGTACATCTTCATCTTCAGAACATCTACAAAAGCATTGAAATCTGCTCCTACGGATACTGGGAACTGAATGGTTACAATCTTGCCGCCATATACATTCTTCAGGCTGTCTATTGCCTGATGCCAGTCTGCCTTGTCGGAGTCCAGCTGGTTTACGGCCACTACTATGGGCTTTCCGGCCTTCTGGGCCTGACGGATGAAAATTTCTGTTCCAACCTCTACGCCCTGGGTTGCGTTAACCAGTACAATGCCGCTGTCGCATACAGAAAATGCGGAATATACTCCGCCAACGAAATCGTCAGAACCGGGAGTGTCTATGATGTTGAACTTGGTGTCTGCGTACTCTGCGTACAGCAGTGTGGAATAAATGGATCTCTGATAAATCTGCTCTATCTCGGTATTGTCACTCATAGTGTTTTTGCCCTCGACAGAGCCACGGCGGTCTATGACCTTGCCCTCGAACATCATACTTTCTGCAAAGGTTGTCTTGCCCGACTTAGGGCTGCCCAGCAGAACGACATTCCTCACGTTTTTGGTTTCGTATGTCTTCATTATTGTTATAATTTTAATTGCTTATTTCAAACAAGACGCCAAATTTAAGAAAAAAAATGCCCTCTTCCTATAAGTGCCCGTCCAATTCCTTTGCAGCCAAATATACAAGGCGGCGCATGAGTGCATGTTCGTTGCTCATTCTGACCTTCATATCCGGCTCTATATCTGCCATTTGGAATATACTGACGTCAATATCTCCGGCTATTTTACGAAGATCTTCCTCGGCGATTTCGCTCTTGCCGCACATCAGCCACAGCCTCTTGCCCATAGCAGAAGACCCGGCGGCGGAAAGGCCCTTGCAGCAACCGCCTACGACCTTGCCCTGCAGGACCTGAGAATCAACCTTGCCCTCGCCGGTAATGACCAGATCCGCCTCCGCTATTTTGGAGTAAATGTCCTGAAGTTCCTCGCCGAAGAACCTGAAGCCGCCTATTGATCCGGCTCCCAGGAAATGTATCAGGGCAAAGCCCATTCCGCCGGCGGTTCCGGCTCCGGGGAACAGGGCCGCCTCGTTGGCTCCGGTCTTTGAAAGCGATGTCCTTCCGCATCTTGAAAGAAACCGGAGGGCTTCTTCATCCAGCATTTCAGCCATTTTACGGTCTGCTCCCTTCTGCGGAGAATATGTCATGGCAGCCCCCTGCGGCCCGCAAAGCGGATTATCTACATCGTTGATTATTATAAACTTAACCCTACTGAGCCTTGCCATAAAAGATTTGTCAGAAGGCTCCTCCACCCTGCCGGCAGAGGCCAGAACTCTTCCGCAGGCCAGAACTCCTTCCGGCAGACCCACAGAAAACCCAAGACCTTGAAGCATTCCCAGTCCGCAATCGTTGCTGGACGATCCGCCTACGCCTATATAAACCGTAGAAGCTCCACTTTCTACGGCTGAGCGGATGAGTTGCCCCACTCCGTATGTAGTGGTATTCAAAGGATTGCGTCTTTCTTCAGGCACCAGAGCCAGACCGCAGGCAACCGCACACTCAACAAAGGCCACAGACTCCCCGTCCGGTTTTTCGTAAAGGACGTAACCTGCCTTGATTGTATTTCCCAAAGGCCCAGTTACAAGACATTCAATATCCCTGACTCTTCCGCCCCGTTCTCCTTTTTCCTGGCAGAGCTTTCTGAACAGCCAGGCGCTTCCGTCGCCTCCGTCTGCCATTTCAACGGCAGTGATTTTTGGAGAGCGGGAAAAGATGGAGTTATTTTCATCGCGATTAAAAATATAGTCCTGCAGACCTTCTTTGATTGCGGAAGCTACTGAGGACGAACTCAGTCCGCCCTTGAGCTTATCGGGGCATATCAGAATGTTTCTTATCTGCATTTTGATTTCTACCTGCATTTTGATTACTTTTACAATCGGGTTTGCAAATGGTGCAACTAAGATATAAAGAAACAAACATTTAACAGATTTTATATGAAAAAATTCAAACTTTTGGCCCTTGCGCTGACCTTGATTCTCCCACTTGGCGCAAGCGCAGATGAGGGAATGTGGCTGCTTCCGCTGCTTGAAAAAATGAACATTAAGGTAATGAAGCAGAACGGCTGCAAACTCACGGCAAAACAGATCTACGACATCAACAATTCTTCTCTGAAAGACGCCATCATGATATTCGGAGGAGGATGTACGGCAGAAGTTGTTTCCGGGCAGGGTCTGGTGTTTACCAACCACCATTGCGGATACGGCAGCATACAGAAACTCTCAAGCACGGATCATGACTACCTCAGAGACGGATTCTGGGCAATGAACCAGAGCGAGGAGCTTCCGGCTCCGGGCCTGAGCGTAACCTTCATAGACAGATTCATAGATGTTACAGACATCATGCTGATTGCAGAAAAGAAGGCAGAGAGCATGGAAGGAAGAGAGGCCGAAGGATTTATGCGCAATGTCAGAGATTCTCTTGCCAAAGCTGCCGTAGGAGACGACAGATACCTCAGCGCAAGAGTTGTTTCTTTCTATGAAGGCAACGCATACTATACGGTGGTTTCCAAGACCTTCAGAGACATCCGCTTTGTAGGCGCACCGCCTTCCTCAATAGGTAAGTTCGGCGGCGAAACCGACAACTGGGAATGGCCCCGCCATACGGGAGACTTTTCCGTATTCCGTATTTATGCCGATAAAGACAACAATCCGGCAGAATATTCCAAGGACAATGTACCTTACTCTCCTAAAAAATTCCTGAGCGTATCGCTGAAGGGTTACAAGCCCGGAGACTTTGCCATGATAATCGGCTTCCCCGGCAGCACCGACCGCTACCTTACAAGCCAGGAAGTAATAGACCGCAGAGACGCCCAGAACCAGCCGCGCATAGTAGCCCGTACGGCCAAGGAAGATGTATGGAGGGCTGCAATGAGGGCCGATCAGAAGACCAATATCCAGTATGCCAGCAAGTTTGCCTCTTCATCCAACTACCGCAAGAACTCCATTGGAATGAACGAGACCTTTGCAAAACTCAACACCGCCGACAGAAGGGCGGAGGAAGAGAAACTGTTTAATGAATGGGCTTCTCAAACCCCTGAAAGACAGGCAGAATACGGCAACTGTATAGAAACCATAAACAAGGCTGTCAGCCAAAGGAGCAAGCCTTACGCCGCTCTGGTATATCTGATGGAAACCCTCAACAACGTGGAGGTTCTCCAGCCGGCATCAAGGGCTTTGAGGGCAAAGAATACGGAAGAATTCCTGAAAACAACCGAGAACTTCTACAAAGACTATTCACCGGAACTTGACCGCAAGACCAGCAAGGTTCTGCTGAAGACCTTCAAGGAGCAGGTTACGGAACCTTCTTACATACCGCAGTGCTACAAGACCATAGACGAGCAGTTTGGCGGAGATATTGACAAATATATAGACAACATCTTTGACAACTCTGTGTTTACAACCGCAGAAAAGGCCACCCAAGCCCTTGAAAACAAAGATTTTGATCCAAGGCAAGACCCTGCCGTACAGTATCTTATGGAATTCTCCACTTCTTATCGCCCTATCATGGAAGGTGTAAACAAAGATTCAGAGGAGTTTAACAAGGCCAAGAAAACCTACATGAAGGGCCTGATGGAAATGAACGGAAACAACCCGATGTATCCGGATGCCAACTTTACCATGAGGCTCACCTACGGAAAGGTTGGCGGATATGCACCTAAAGACGCCGTTGAGTATAACTACTATACCACACTTGAAGGTGTAATGCAGAAGGAAAATCCTAACGATCCGGAGTTTGTGGTTCCCGCCAAACTGAAGGAACTTTACCTGGCTAAGGACTATGGCCAGTACGCCATGCCAAACGGCGAAATGCCTTGCTGCTTCCTTACCAACAACGACATCACCGGCGGCAACTCTGGAAGCGATGTCCTCAACGCCAAGGGCGAGCTCATAGGCCTTGCATTTGACGGCAACTGGGAGGCAATGAGCGGAGACATTATCTTTGAGCCTAATCTTCAGCGATGCATCAACGTTGATATCCGCTATGTGCTTTTCATCATAGACAAGTTCGGCGGTGCAGGATATCTGCTCAACGAAATGGATATAAAGAAATAAACAATGATTCAACTTTCTCAGATTGAAGAGGTTCTGAACAGCGTTTTCCATCCGGAATATGAGCGGAGCGTAATGGAACTGAACCTGGTTCAGAATCTGGAATACAAATCGGAGGAAAACAAAGAAGACGACGCCGGAACAATCAAGTTCCGGCTTGTTTTCCATCGTCAGGACCCTATGGCAAATTCCGTAAAGGAAGCCTGCGAAAGAGCCCTCAAAAAAGCCTTCCCTAACGCAAAGACCAGCATTCTTGTCCTCATAGACACAAAGAAAGCCACAGGACATAAAAGCGGAGAACTCGGAAGGGGAGACCTTGACAAAAAAGAACTCGACAGTGTAATCAGCATCATAGCAATAGCCTCAGGAAAAGGCGGTGTTGGCAAATCTTCGGTAGCCGTAAACCTTGCAATTACCTTAAGTCAAAAGGGTTACAAGGTTGGCCTTCTGGACGCAGACGTCTATGGTCCTTCCATTCCAAAGATGACAGGAACGGAGGGGGAGCTTCCGCCAATAACAAAAGTCCGGAGGAAAGGTGTAGAAAAAGACCTGATAGTCCCTGTTGAAAAATTCGGAGTCAAATGGATGAGCGTAGGCTACTTCGCAAAGCCTGAACAGGCCCTCATCTGGCGTGGCCCCATGGCCTGCGGAGCCCTCAAGCAGCTTGCCTACGAGGTCCTTTGGGAAGACTTGGACTATCTGCTGATAGACCTTCCTCCAGGAACCGGCGACATCCACATCACTATGGTACAGGAGATTCCGCTTACGGGTGCCATCATCGTAACCACCCCTCAGAAGATAGCCCTGACTGATGTTGAAAAGGGAATCAACATGTTCCGAAGCGACAAGGTAAACACTCCCATCCTCGGCATCGTTGAAAACATGAGCTGGTTCACCCCGAAGGAACTCCCTGACAACAAGTACTATATCTTCGGACAGGGAGGAGGACGGATTATGGCTGATAAATACGATGTCCCACTGCTGGGTCAGGTTCCTCTGGTTATGGGCATAATGGAAGGCGGAGACAACGGATCTCCGGCTGTCCTCAACAATGAAAATGTAAAGTCAGCCTTCTCGTCCATTGCTGATGCCATAATATAGTTTTGGAAATTATACTCCGTGTTTTGCCTGCTCAAAAGAGTGTAGGATCTGGAAGAAGGCGGAAAGACATCCTGTGGTACGGAGTTGGGCCGTATTTGGCTATGGCGTCTCTGTGGTCTTTGGTTGGATAGGCCTTGTTCGTCTTCCAGCCATACTGGGGATATATTTCTGAGAGAGAGTCCATTATGTGGTCTCTCTCCGTTTTTGCAAGGATGGATGCGGCGGCAATTGACATATAACTTGCATCGCCCTTGACTATAGTCCGGTGCGGAATGATCTTGCCGGTAAGCACAGACTTATACACATGGAACCTGTTGCCGTCGGAGATGATACTGTCCAAATGCATCTCTTTTTCTGAAAACAGATGCAGCCCTGCCAGCATTCTTTCTGCCTCGGCAATAGCTTTGTGCATTGCCAGTATGGATGCATTGAGGATGTTCATGCGGTCTATCTCTTCTGCCTCCACCCTTGCTATTCCATACGCCAGAGAATGTTCCATAATCAAGGGGCGCAGAGCCTCTCTTTGCTTTTCGGTAAGTTTCTTGGAATCTGTAAGATGCGGATGCGTAAAAAGTGGGTTGCCTTCAACATTGCCTACAGGCGTTCCGCTCCGGTAAAAAGGAAGAACCACGGCGGCGGCAACAACCGGGCCAGCCAAAGGGCCTCTTCCGGCCTCATCCGTTCCAGCTTCAAAGGCTCCCTCCATACAGTATGGAAGAAGCCTTGAAGATGTTTTGTTGCCGGATGGCTTCATGTTATTTGTTTTCCTCTTTGCCAAAAGTTGAGCGGAGGAAAAGTTCATCCAACTGGGCATCGTCAATAACAGACGGAGCCTCAGCCATGACATCGCGCCCCATATTGTTCTTTGGAAAGGCTATGTAGTCTCTGATGGTTTCCTGGCCGCCGAACAGGGCGCAGAGTCTGTCAAATCCAAAAGCCAGACCTCCATGAGGCGGAGCTCCAAACTTGAATGCATTCATCAAAAAGCCAAAGCGGTACTCTGCCTGCTCATGGGTAAAGCCCAAGATTTCAAACATTCTTTCCTGAACATTGCGGTCGTGGATTCTTATGGAACCGCCGCCTATCTCGTTGCCGTTTAGAACTATGTCGTAGGCATTTGCCTTAACCTGAGCCAAAAGTGCGTTGTCGGAGCTGAAGAACTTGTCAATATCTTCCGGCTTGGGAGATGTGAACGGATGGTGCATGGCGTAGAAACGCTGAGTTTCGTCGTCCCATTCCAGCAGCGGAAAGTCTGTAACCCACAGAGGTTTGAAGTCGTTACCCTTTCTTAACCCGAGTCTGGAACCCATCTCCAGGCGGAGCGTTCCCAGGGCTACCTGTGTCTTGTGTTTTGCTCCGCACAGAATCAGTATGAGATCTCCCTTCTGTGCATCACAGGCAGTGGCTATCTGCTGAATCTGCTCCGGAGTGTAAAACTTGTCAACGGAAGATTTGACTTCATCGCCGAGCTTTATGAACACCAGACCCTTAGCCCCTATCTGAGGGCGTTTTACCCAGTCTGTGAGTTCGTCCGTCTGCTTGCGGGAATAACCGGCACATCCGGGAACTGCAATTGCTCCTATATATTCTGCGCTGTCAAACACTGAAAATCCGTGGCCCTTGACAACGGAAGTTATGTCGTGCATCTGCATTCCAAACCTCAGGTCCGGTTTGTCCGAACCAAAATACTCCATTGCCTCGTCGTATGTGATTCTTTCAAACGGCTCCGTAAACTCCTTGCCCAAAACGCTTTTGAAAAGATGTTTCAGAAGCCCTTCGAACATCTGGAGCACATCTTCTCTTTCCACAAAACTCATTTCGCAGTCTATCTGCGTGAATTCCGGCTGGCGGTCTGCCCTGAGGTCTTCATCGCGGAAGCATCTGACTATCTGACAATAACGGTCATAGCCGGCAACCATCAACAGCTGCTTGAATGTCTGCGGACTCTGCGGTAGCGCATAGAACTCTCCGGGGTTCATTCTGGACGGCACCACAAAGTCTCTTGCCCCCTCCGGAGTTGATTTTATCAGGAACGGAGTTTCTATCTCCATAAAGTCCTGACTGTCCAGATATTTTCTGGTTTCAATAGCCATCTTGTGGCGGAGTGCCAGCGCTCTCTGCAGCGGACCTCTTCTAAGGTCCAAATAGCGGTACTTGGCTCTGAGGTCTTCTCCGCCGTCGCTCTGGTCTTCAATGGTGAACGGAGGCGTTGCTGCCTTGTTGAGAATGTTTATCCTGTCAAGTTTTATTTCGATGTCTCCTGTCGGCATCTTCGGGTTCTTGCTCTGCCGTTCGCAGACCTCTCCCTCTGCCTGAATCACGAACTCCCTTCCGAGAGAATTCAGCACCTGCAGAACATCAGGATCTGCCTTGTCGTCTGCCACAAGCTGCGTGATTCCGTAACGGTCCCTCAGATCTACAAAGTTGAGGCTTCCCATCTTTCTAATTCTCTGTACCCATCCGGCCAGAGTCACCTTCTTTCCTGCATCGCTGAGCCTAAGCTCTCCGCAAGTATTTGTCCTGTACATATTTATGAACTAATTTTCTCAAAAAAACATTAATGCTGCCGGAAACGACATCCCGTTAGCAGCCCCAAAGTTACTCAAAACTTTTTCAATATCTTTCCAGATAATCCGACAGCACCGAGAATCCGTCCAGATTACGCTGTTTCTGACTTTCTGCGGCAAAGGTGATTAACAAAATGTTAATTGAGAAATTTCTGGATTTGTATAATAAGGCTCATAAAACCTACAAGAAGGGCTATGAGACCAAGGAACTCATCAATGCACTTGATATGAGTGCCATCCGTAATAAACGGCAAGATGTGCTTGCCCCACTGGAAGAAGCTTTAGGCGTAGTCATGCCATAGCAAATCCGTAAGCATCATATGGATAAGCTAACTTCTTCTTTCTTTGACTCAAACACAACCGAGCTGTGAAGGAATATTGAATAACAGTCCGTCAGGGCTTAACACCCGGTGCGGTCACGCAGCAATGCTCGGCCGCACCTTTTCTGTCTATTTTTCAGGAATAATTGCAAATGTTGACAAAAAAGTGGTATATTTACCAC